>ERZ810493.11-NODE-11-length-151681-cov-14.5658_pt1 | contig 151681 bp, 119 predicted proteins | sample MGYA00520333_ERZ810493 | MGnify/ENA primary metagenome ERZ810493 (study PRJEB31588, sample SAMN03398895) | human gut metagenome | study: EMG produced TPA metagenomics assembly of the PRJNA231909 data set (A prospective, longitudinal analysis of the... | reverse complement strand
CCCGTTGCGGGGTGGGTGGAGTCCAGAGGTAGGGAGGGGGGAATCGGAACACCCCTCCCTGCCTCTGGCCCAGCGGAGCGTCCCTGCGCGCTTGAGCAAGTAGAAAGTTTCTCTGGCAGCAAAGCTGCAACTGCCGTTTGCCGTCACGCCCCATCAAAGCTGTCCCCATCGGCGGGCAGGGCGGCAGTCGGCGCGTCTGCGCTGCCGGTGTCCGCTGCCCGGGGGACGCCCTTGTACACCAGCGTCTGCTCCAGCACTTCGGCGCAGACCGGTGCTGAAAGACTGCCGCCGGCGGTGGTCCAGCTGTGTGGCTCATCCAGACAGACCAGACACAAAAACTGCGGATCATCAATGGGCGCTACCGCCACAAAGCTGGCGATGCGGGCTTTCTCGTCGGCGCTGTCCAGCTTCTGGCTGGTGCCGCTTTTGCCGCCCACCCGGTAGCCCGCGATCTGTGCGTTGCGTCCGCCGCCGTACAGCACCACCGCCTCCATCATCTCCCGCATGGCGGCGGAGGTGGCGGGCTGGATCACCTGCCGCTTGCACACCGGGGCATTGTGCTGCAAAACGCTGCCGTCCGGCGCTAGGATGTCCGATACCAGATACGGCTGCATCAGACGCCCGCCGTTTACCACCGCGCAGACGGCAGCAGCCATTTCCAGATAGGAAATTTTGCTGCTCTGCCCGAAGGCACAGGACGCCAGCTCTACCGGCCCCATGCGGTCGGCGGTGTAGTACAGGCTCTTTTTCGGCTCGGCGGGCAGGTCGATGCCGGTGGGCTCCCGTAGGCCGAAAGCGGCAAAATAATCGCAGAAAGCCTGCTTGCCCAGCCGCGCCCCGATCTGGATGAAGCTCTGATTGCAGGAGTTTTCCAGCGCCTGTGTCACGGTCTGGCTGCCGTGGCGTTTGTGGTTGGCGCAGTGGAACCGTGTGCCTGCCACCGAGATAGAGTCTCCGCAGTAAAAGGTGGAGCGCCGGGTGATGGCACCGGCATCCAGCGCCGCCGCGCAGGTGATGAGTTTGAACACACTGCCCGGCTCGTATAAGTCGCTCACCGCCTTGTTGCGCCACTGGGTCTGCTGCGCCAGCTGCAAAGCGGCGGCGCGTTCTTTACCGGAAAGGGCGTCCACGGCGGCGCGTGCGGCTTTGTCGGCGATCACCCGGGGCTGGTTGGGGTCGTAGGCCGGGGTGGTGGCCATGGCCAGCACTGCCCCGGTGTTTACCTCCATCACGATGCCCACGCTGCGGGCGGCTACATGATGCTCCTGCACCGCATAATTCAACGCATTTTCAAGGTAATGTTGAATATTTGCATCGATGGTCAGCCGCAGCCCGCTGCCCTCCACGGGCGTAAGTTCCGTCTCGTAGCTCTGCGCCAGCGTGTAGCCCCAAGCATTCACCGCAGTCAGCACCACCCCATTCTGCCCGGTAAGGGTGTCGTTATATTTCAGCTCCAGCCCGCTGACCCCGGCGTTGTCCACATTGGTAAACCCAAGCACCGAGGCCAGAAACTCCCCCTGCGGGTACCAGCGCTTGGAATCCTGATTGATGCGCACGCCGGTAATGCCGTTCGCCGCGCAGAAATCCCGCACGGCATCAGCAATTTCCCGCTCCACTCGGTAGCGCAAAAGGCAATCGTTGGAGCGCCGGTCGCTGAATTTTTCCAGCAGCTTTGTTTCGTCCAATTCCAGTATCTCCGCAAGCCCTTTGGCAGCGAGGGCAAGTTTCTCCTCCGGCATCTCCCGGGGGCTGGCACGCAGGGTCCAGCAGCTGCTGTTGGCAGCAAGCAGCGCACCATCGGCGCTGTATATTTTGCCCCGGTCAGCGGGCACAACGGTGTCCCGCAGCTGCTGTCCCAGCGCCCGCTGGGTGTACCAGCCGCCGGTGCATAATTGCAGCCAGAACAGTCGCCCGATGAGCCCTGCAAAGCAGACGGCGCACAGCCCTACCGCAATGAGCCGCGCCCGCAGACGGAATGCCCGCTCCGGCAAAGTGCGCAGGGCGTCCGTGGGTTTTGAGCCGCGCATGGCAGCACCCCCTTTGCGGGCAGTTTATGCGCCCGGCGGCAGCGTGTATGACTAACCGCCCCCGCACCCGCGTACAATAACATAAAACGGAGGTGACCGGGATTGCACAGAACTGCTGCCCGCAAAGGGATGCTGCGGCCGCTGCCGCCCATGGACCTGCCCTTTCTGGTGCTGGTGCTCACGCTGGTAGCCTTTGGGCTGGTGATGCTGTGCAGCGCCAGCAGCGCGGTGGCACTGTACCGGCGGCAGGACGCCTTTGCCTATGTGCGGCCGCAGCTTCTGTACGCTGCCATGGGGCTGGCGGCGATGTGGATGGCCAGCCGGGTGGACTACCACATCTATCACAAACTGGCGTGGCCGCTGCTGGCGATCTCGCTGGTGCTGCTGACGGCGGTGCTGTTCATGCCGGAGTATAACGGCTGTAAGCGCTGGCTGGTGCTGCCGGGGCTGGGCACATTACAGCCCAGCGAGATCGCCAAATTTGCGGTGGTGCTGGTATTTGCCCATATCATCGCCCTGAACCACGACCGCATGGGCAGCTTTGCGGTGGGGGTAGTACCCTTTGCGCTGGTGCTGGGGGTGGTGGCAGTGCTCATGCTGCTGGAACCCCACCTTTCCGGCACGGTGCTGATCTTGAGTATCGGCGCGGTGCTCATGTTCGTGGGCGGCACCGGGCTGCGGTGGTTTTTGCTGGCGGGGGCGGGCGGCGCTGCCGCCATTGGCACGGCCATCGTGCTCATGCCGGAGCTGGTGCCCTACGCCGCCGACCGTCTTAATTCGTGGTTGGACCCCTTTGCCGACCCGCTGGGTGACGGCCACCAGACCATCCAAAGCCTGTACGCCATCGGCAGCGGCGGGGCGGCGGGGCTGGGACTGGGCAACAGCCGCCAGAAGCATCTGTTCGTGCCCGAGCCGCAGAATGACTTCATCTTTTCCATCCTCTGCGAGGAACTGGGCTTTCTGGGCGCGTGTGCGGTCATTCTGCTGTTCAGTGCGCTGCTGTGGCGGGGCATCACGCTGGCGGCGCACGCGCCGGACCGCTTCGGGGCACTGCTGGTGGTGGGTTTTGTGGTGCAGGTGGCGCTGCAGGCGGTGCTGAATATTGCGGTAGTTACTAACACCATCCCAAACACCGGCATCAGCCTGCCCTTTTTCTCCTCCGGCGGCACCAGCCTGATGATGCTTCTGGGCGAGATGGGCATCGTGCTCTCGGTATCCCGGGGCGAAAGCTGATATAGACCGGCATTTCCAGCCGCAAAGGGGAAATATCGGTGCAGGAAAGCCGAAAAAAGCGGACAAATGACCGGACAAATCCCGCAGACAGCGGGAAAGCCGTTTCCGGCGCATTTCTTTGACCAAAGACCCTCGTTTTGCATACCATGGGGTATCTTTTGCAGAACGGGGGTCTTGGCATGGCTGGGGATTGGATCATTACGGGCGGACGGCCTTTGCAGGGCAGGGTGGAAGTGCCTGCGGCCAAAAACAGTGTGCTGCCGCTGCTGGCAGCTGCGCTGCTGTGCAGCGGGCCGGTGCGGCTGCAAAATGTGCCGCGCCTGACCGACGTGGGGGACTGTCTTGCCCTGCTGCGGGGCGTGGGCTGCACAGCAGGCTGGCAGGGCGCAGCGCTGGCGGTGCAGGGACAGCCCATGCGCACCGACCTTGCACCGGAGGCCGCAGGCAGGATGCGGGCGTCTATCCTGTTCTGCGCGCCGCTGCTGGCGCGGCTGGGGCGGGTGAGCACCGTGCTGCCCGGGGGCTGCCGCATCGGGGCAAGGCCCATCGACCTGCATTTGCAGGGGCTGGCGCAGATGGGCGTGCGGCAGCTGCCCGCTGCGCCCGGACAGCTTACGCTTTACGCCCCGGCGGGGCTGCGGGGCGCGGAGATCTGTCTTAGCTTTCCCAGTGTGGGCGCTACCGAAACGCTGCTGCTGGCCGCTGCTACGGCGCAGGGGCAGACCGTGCTGCACGGCGCTGCAAGGGAACCAGAGATCGCGGATCTAGCCGCCTTCCTCAACGCCTGCGGCGGCTGCGTGGAGGGTGCGGGCACCGACACCATCCGGGTGCAGGGAAGGCGCTGCCTTGCGGGCTGCACCTTTGCGCCGATGGCAGACCGCATCATCGCCTCCACACTGGCCTGCGCAGTGGCAGCGGCGGGCGGCCGGGTGGAACTGGCGGGCTGCGCACCCGGGTTGTATGCGCCGCTGCTGGAAATTCTGGAACAAATGGGCTGCACCGTAGAGCGGGCACACGATGCTGCCGCCATTTCACGGTTCGGGGCGCTGCGCGGCGCGGGAAATGTGCACACCGCACCCTATCCCGGTCTTGCCACGGACGCCGCCCCGCTGCTGGCGGCGGTGATGCTCTGCGCACAGGGCGAAAGCAGCCTGCAGGACAGGGTGTTTGAAAACCGTTTTGCCTGTGCCGGGGGCTTTGCGGCGCTGGGGGCTAACGTCCGGGTGGCAGAGCGCACGTTGTATGTGCAGCCTGCCGGGGCGCTGCACGGGGCAAAGCTGACCGCACCGGACCTGCGGGGCGGGGCAGCGCTGGTGATTGCGGCGCTGGCTGCCCGGGGCAGCAGCCGCCTTAGCGGGACAGAATTTATCCGGCGCGGGTATGCGGAGCTTGACCGGCTTTTGGCGGGGCTGGGCGCACAGATTTGGCAGGAAATTCCCGCCCGGAGAGGGCTTGCGAAAAAAACACCCATGAAAAAGTAATTTTGTCTTGCAATCGGAGCGAAAAAATGATACGATACAGTTATATAAGTATCGTATGATAGTTTCTGTGCGGCTTTTGCGCAGTTCCACATAAAAATCCGATGGAGGACAAAGTTATGGCATTGATGCTCGACGAAGAACTGGACGAAAACGTTACGACGATCAAGGTGATCGGTGTAGGCGGCGGCGGCGGCAACGCCGTGAACCGCATGGTGAGCGATGGCCTGCAGGGCGTGGAGTTCATCGCCATGAATACCGACCAGCAGGCACTGGCCAAGAACCATGCCTCGGTCAAGGTGCAGCTGGGTTCCAAGCTGACCAAGGGTCGCGGTGCGGGTGCAGACCCGGAGATCGGCCAGCGCGCCGCTGAAGAAAGCAAGGACGAGATCGCCAATGCCCTCAAGGGCTCCCAGATGGTCTTTATCACCGCCGGTATGGGCGGCGGCACCGGCACCGGTGCAGCACCCGTTGTGGCTGAGGTGGCACATGATCTGGGCATCCTGACTGTTGGCATCGTTACCAAGCCCTTCTCCTTTGAGGGTAAGCGCAAGATGGGTCTGGCCGAGCAGGGCATTGCCAACCTGCTGATGCACGTTGACAGCCTGATCGTCATCCCCAACGAGCGCCTGAAGATGATCAGCCAGGAAAAGATCACCCTGATGAACGCCTTCCAGGCCGCCGACAACGTGCTGCGTCAGGGCGTTGAGTCCATCTCTGCCCTGATCAATGTGCCCGCCTTCATCAATCTGGACTTTGCCGATGTGCGCTCCATCATGAAGGATGCCGGCTACGCCCACATGGGCGTGGGCAGCGCCAAGGGTGCCGGCAAGGCCGAGAACGCCGCCAAGGCTGCTATCTCCAGCCCGCTGCTGGAGACCAGCATTGCCGGTGCACACGGCGTTATCATCAACATCACTTCCAGCCCGGACATCGGTCTGGAGGACGTGGAGACCGCCGCAGGTCTTATCACCCAGAGCGCACATCCCGATGCAAACATCATCTGGGGTACTGCATTTGATGAGAACCTGTCCGATGAGATGCGCGTGACCGTTGTGGCCACCGGTTTCGACAACAAGAGCGCCAGCGACCTGCGCAACAGCATCAACAACGCCATGGGCGGTGCACAGTCTGTGCCGTCTGCGGTGTTCAGCAGCGACACCGGCGCAGCCGCAGCCCCGGCAAGCAATGCCGCACCGGCTGCTGCCCCGGCTGAAAAGAAGGCCGTGGAGGAGGAAAGCAGCGACAACCGTTACTACGACGAGCTGCTGGCCATCCTGAACAAGCGTAAGTAAGATCAGGCTACAATGGGGCTGGCAGCTGCGCCCATGCGGTCAGCGCCGGTTCCATGTAAGGTGTGCATGGGAGGGCATCATGGTGCAGACAGAGCGGGAGACCGGTGCCTTGCGCGGACAATTTGCCCGGCAGGTCACTGTACAGGCATCTGCCGCAGCTCAGGCGGAAAGCGCTCGGGCGCAGGCAGAGCAGCTGAGCCGCAAGCTGGCTGCGGCACGCGCCGAGGTGCGCCGGTATCAGACCCGGATGTTCGCCTTTGAGCGCACTCTGCTTGCCCTCAAGCACGATAATGCAGAGCTGGAGACCGCCTGCGAGCAGGCATGGGAGCAGCTGGAGCTGGCCAACGCCCGGGCAGAAAAGGCTGAAGCCGCCTGCCGCAGAGCCGAAGCTGCCCTTGCAGCCATACAGCAGACTGCCCCGGAAACACCCGCACAGCCGGACACAATCCCCGAGACTGTGCCGCAGTGCGAAGCGGTGGAGGAACAGCCTGCGCCGGAAACGGAAGCACTGCTCTGCGCCCCGGAACAGGCACTGCCCCCGGAGCCAGCACAGTCTGCATGGCAGCCGGAGACTCGGCTGGAGCAGATGGCCGCGGAGCTGATGGGTTGGTTCGATGCCATGATGCCCCAAGAGTGAACCTAGAAAGGACTGTTGCGTGTTTTGCGCAGCAGTCCTTTTTCTTTCAGAGTGGAACGATTTAAAATGCGCTCCGCTTTGCTTTGCGCATCATCAGCGGAAATAAGGTTTATATTTCGCGGTTGCCGCGCTCTGCGGAGCGCGGCAACCGCATTTTCACAGGAAGGGCTGTAACGACAAACGGCTTGCTTTCGAACAACGTTTGCAAAGGGTACTGTAAAAATTGGATTGCATTTATACAGCCGGGAATGAGAACGTTTGCAGAAAATACCGGAAAATGGCAGAAATGTTGCACGCAGCCTTGCATTTTGCTGTAAAATCCAGTAAAGTATAAATGAATGTAAAAAAAGCGGATGCCGGGCGTAAGTCCGCTGCATCCGGTCAGTGCAAGCAGCGTACCCGGAACAAAGCCGGGGCAGAAGGATGCACCGCAAAAGGAGAGACATGGCCATGAACGAGAAACCGAAGATCCTGATCACGGATGATTCCGAGATCAACCGTGCCCTGCTCAAGGAGATACTGGGCGATGGCTATGACTATCTGGAAGCCGAGGACGGCGCAGCGGCAGTGGAGCTGATGCGGCAGCGCACGGATATCTCTCTGCTGCTGCTGGATCTGATGATGCCGGGCATGGACGGCTTTGACGTGCTGCGGGTGATGAAGTACCACGCATGGCTGGACGAGATCCCGGTCATCGTCATTTCGGCGACAGAGGACACCGCCAACATTGAGCGCGCCTACGATCTGGGCGTAACGGATTATATCCGCCGCCCCTTCGAGCGCATCATGATCCTGCGCCGGGTGAAGAATGTCCTCATGCTGTACGCTAAGCAAAAGCGGCTCACCCGCCTTGTCACCGATCAGGTGTACGAAAAAGAACACAACAGCGTGCTGATGATCAGCATCCTGAGCCATGTGGTGGAGTTCCGCAACAGCGAAAGCGGGCTTCATGTCCTGCACATCCGCACTCTGACCGACCTGCTTTTGCACCGGCTGGTGCAAAAGACCGACCGCTATCAGCTGGACGAAAGCGATATCGCCCGCATCAGCACGGCCTCGGCGCTGCATGATATCGGTAAGATCGTTATCCCGGAGGAGATCCTGAACAAGCCCGGACGCCTGACCGCCGAAGAGTTTGCCATTATCAAGAACCATACTGTGGCGGGTGCGCAGATGCTGCAGGATCTGGGACAGTCCATTGCCCGGGACGAACCGCTGTTGCAGGTGGCGCACGCTATCTGCCGCTGGCACCACGAGCGCTGGGACGGCAATGGCTACCCCGACCGGCTGAAAGGGGACGAGATCCCCATTGCGGCGCAGGTGGTGGCGCTGGCAGACGTGTACGACGCCCTGACCAGCGAGCGCTGCTATAAGCACGCCTACGACCACGACACCGCGCTGCGCATGATATTGAACGGCGAGTGCGGCGCTTTTAACCCGCTGCTGCTGGACTGCCTGCAAAAGTCCTCGGAGCAGCTGCGCACCGAGCTGACCCGCTCGGAGTGGGACCGCGGCTTCCGGCAGGAGACCCACCGCCTTTCCGAAGAGATCCTGCACCGGGAGGCGCTGCCCCGGGAGAACCACTCCCAGCTGCTGCTGGAACAGGAAAAAGAGCGCACGGATTTCTACGCCGCCCAGTGCGGCGGCATCCGGTTCGACTACGACCTGCTGGCTGGCAGCGTGACGGTGTATGACTACCACGCCGAGCCGATGCAGCAAAAAACGGTAACGGATTTTGCACAGGGCAGGGGACTTGGCTTTTTGAACGAGCAGGATCGGCGCAAGCTTTCCAAGGCCATAAGCCGCGCCACGCCGGAAGCGCCGGACGTGGTGCTGCCGGTCATGGTGCAGCGGGATGGGAAGCCGCACCTGCACCGGATGGCGCTGCATACTATCTGGAGCGGTGCCGGGGTGCGCCGCTGCGTGAACGTGCTGGGTCAGCTCACCGACGAGCAGCACCGCGTGGAGCATCAGGCCGAACTGCTGACCGCACTTGACCCGGAAGAGGACCCTGCCCACTTCCTGCGGCGGCTGCAGGGCATCTTTGACGTGGTGCGTCTGGTAGACCCGGGGCACCGCAAGGTGCTTACGCTGGACAGTGACGGCATCCTGACTGAAAAGCCCGGCAGCTGCCACATGGTATGGAACCGGGATACCCGGTGCGAGAACTGCATCTCGGCCAAAGCATACGCCCGCAAGACCATCCTGAATAAGATCGAGTTCAAGGACGAGGAAGCCTACTTTGTCATCTCCAAGTACATCGAGGTAGGCGGCAGGGGCTGTATGCTGGAAATGGTCACCCGGCTGACGGACGGCCGCTGGCTGGACATGGGCGGCCACCGGCTGCTGCTGGACCGCTGCGACGGAATGGAGCGCAGCGCCTTCGTAGACCCTCTGACCGGGGCCTACACCCGCCGCTATTTTGATAAGTTCCTTGCCAGCGGCGAGATGAGCGGCGGCGTGGCGATGATCGACGTGGATCAGTTCAAGGCGGTCAACGACAGCTTTGGGCATCTGGTGGGAGATGAAGCACTGAAAACGGTGGCGGAAGCCATGCAGAACTGCCTGCGCCAGACCGATATCCTGATCCGCTACGGCGGCGATGAATTTTTGCTGCTGATGCCCCAGAACTGCCCTGACGGCGTAGAAAGCGTTATCCGGCGGGTGCAGAACGCTGTGCAGGCGGCACGGGTGCCCAGCCACCCGGAGCTCCGGCTTTCGGTAAGCATTGGCGGGGTATGCGACGTGCAGCCCCTGACCGAAGCCATCCGTCAGGCGGACGTCCGGATGTACCGCAATAAAGAAAACGGATAACAAAAAGCGTTGCACAAAACACTGTGCAACGCTTTTTTGTTCTCTAGCGCATATTACTGGTGCGATGCTCCATCAGGTAGGTAGCCTGCAGGTCTGCGATGTGCAGCTTGACCGCCAGCGGGTACTTGTCGTAGGCTTCCGAGATGGCAAAGCAGCCGCCCCGGGCAGCATCATCAAAGCCGCCCATGTGCCAGCGGATGGCAACTGCTTCTTCCACCTTCAGCTTCATGAACCGCTCGATGAGGAACACGCTCTTTTCGCCGTGACCGTAGGGGAAAAGGTCGTCCACACTGTAAAAAGGCGCTTTCTCCCACTGTCCGGTGGCTTCATTCTTCACGTTGCGGGTGCCCAGCTTGTAGTAGTTGGCCTTGCACAGATCGTGCAGCAGGGCACAGATGGCGTAGCTCTCCTCGCTTTCACCCTCGGTAAAAAAGCTGTCGTGCAGCGCATGGTAGACGTTCAGGCTGTGCATACACAGCCCGCCCTCACAGGCCCCGTGAAAACGGGTGGATGCCGGTGCGGTGAAAAAATCCGTCTTTTTGTCCAGCCAGTCCAGCAGCTTTTCGCTGCCCGGACGGGTGACGTGCTGCTGCCAGATGTCCAGAAACTCTGCGCGGTCGCCCCCGCTCACAGCTCCATATCCTCCAGAATGCCCTTGAGGATGGCCAGCTCGTCGTGGCTCAGGGAGATACCCTTGCCCATGCGGGTGCCGTCCGGGGACCAGTCGCGGATGTCGTACTTGGGCTCGCCGTCGTTCCAGCTGATAAGGTTCAGCTGACGCTCCCAGCCGCGGGGGCGCTGGCTCAGCACGGCTACACGCTGGACAACTTCGTATTTGATCTCTGCCATATTGCAAAACCTGCCTTTATGTTTGTATGCTACCATAATAAGGGAAGTGCGGCGAGATTTCAACAGGTAAACTGAAATATTTTAAAAAATTTTTGTTACGCTCAACCGTAAGGGGCATCCTCGCGCCATTCCACCAGCTCCAAAACGGCGGCGGTGTCCTCGTCCGGGGCAGGGTGGCGGCTGTGCAGCTTCTGCTTTGTACTGAACAGCCCGGGCGCGTAGTGCGCCATCACGCTGGTCTGCACGTCCCCGGCCAGAAAGGCGGCGGCGTTTTTCTGGCGGCAGGCCATGGGGGTGCCGTCTGTCATGGGGACGCCGGGCTTTTCCGGCTGCGGCAGCTCCGGCGGGGGCAGTTGGGTGCCGGGTGTGTCCGGCGCAGCCGGGGGCTGCAGGGGCATCCTGCCCAGCGGCGGGGCGATGCGGGTGCTGTTTGCCTGCGGGGCGGCAGCGGTGCCGGGCTGGTTTTCCAGTTCGTGGCGGATGAAGGGTTCCAGAGAATTCATCAAAATTCACCTCCGCCCCTAGTGTGCCCCGCCAGAAGCGTTTTACACCCGCAGCTCTACGGTGGAGCCGCCGGTGCGGGCCTTGTGCACCACCACCTGTCGGTCGATGCGGTCCTTGAGCGCCCCCACATGGGAGATGATGCCCACCAGCCGGTCGCCCTCGGTCAGGCCGGAGAGCACCCGGATGGCCAGCTCCAGCGATTCCTCGTCCAGCGAGCCAAAGCCCTCGTCCAGGAACAAAGTGTCCAGCCGGATGCCCCCGGCGCTGCTCTGTACCTCGTCCGAAAGGCCAAGCGCCAGCGCCAGCGAAGCCTTGAAGCTCTCGCCGCCGGAAAGGGTCTTTACGCTGCGGCGGGTGCCGTTGTAGTGGTCGATAACGCCAAGGTCCAGCCCGGACTGGCTGCGCTGGTTCTCTGCACCGATGCGTTCCAGCTCGTACTGCCCGGCGGTCATCTGCATCAGCCGGGTGTTGGCGTAGCGCAGAATGCGGTCCAGATAGTTCATCTGGATGTAGGCTTCCAGTTTGATCTTCTGCTTGCTGGTCAAAGTGCCGCCCGCTGTGGCAGCCAGCGCGCTGACCCACTGCCACCGGCTTTCCAGCGTCTGCCGCGCTTCGGCGGCAGCGCGGTACTGCGCCGCCGTTTTGCGGTTGGGCAGCAATTGTGCCGAAAGCTGCTTTTCCCGGCTGCGCAAAGTCTCCCGCGCGGCGGTCAGTTCGGTCTGCTGTGCGGTAAGCTCCTCGGCGCTGCGGGCGGGCAGTTCCTTTTGAGCGGCGGTCTGCTGTGCGGTCAGCGCCTCCACAGCGGCCTCGGCGGCGGCAACGGCCTGCTCGGCCTGTTTCAGCTTGCGCTGTGCCGTGTCCATGCCGGTGCGCAGGGCACTGCGGTCGGCTTCCAGCTTGTCCAGTGCCGCCTGTGCGTCCGCGCGCCGGGGGTAGGGCAGGGCGGCGCGCCGCTCTGCGATCTGCCCTTCCAACGCGTCTGCGCTGGCATTCTGGGCGGCGGCGCTGCGGTCAGCTTCGGCAGCGGCCTGTTCCAGCGCCGGGCGCTGGCGGGTCTTATTTTGCCGGTCAGCTTCCAGCTGTGCCTTGCGGCGGCAGTCAGCTTCGGCCTGTCGGCACTGGGCGGCACAGCCGGCCTGTGCCGTCTGCAAGGAAGCGCTTTCCTCGGCCAGAACGTTGGTCATCAGGGCAAAGGTGAGGGGCACCGTGCCCTCCGGGGCGGTAAAGCGCTCCGGCAGCAGGGTCTCGGCGTCCCGCCGGAGAGAGATCTTTGCTTCGTTGGCAGTAGCCAGTGCGCTCTGGGCGGCAGCGCTGGCAGTCTGTGCCTGCCGGTCAGCCGCGGCAGCAGCCTGCCGTGCAGCTTCCACCTGCGCCTGCGTGGGTGCGGTATGGGGCAGCAGGGCGCGGGCAGGGTGATGGGTACTGCCGCACACCGGGCAGGGTGCGCCCTCGGTCAGGCTCTCGGCCAGCAGTCCGGCCTGTGCGTCCAAGAATGCCCGTTCCAGCGTATTCTGCCGGGTGCGGGCTTCGTCCTGTGCGGCGGCAGCGGCGCGGTAGCTCTCCTGCGCCTTGTGGGCGCGTTTGGCCTGATGCTGGCATTCCGCAAGGCGCTGTTCCAGCTTTGCCAGCGCTTCGCCGCGCTGTGCCAGCTGGGTGCTGCGGGTTTGCAGCGCCAGCAGCCGGGTGTCCGCGTCTGCCAGTGCGGAAAGTTCGGTCTCAGCGGCGGCAAGGGCGGCGTTCAGACTGTCCAGCTGGGTGCGCCGCTTGTGCGCCTGTGCTGCCGCCAGCCGGGCGGCGTCCCGCGCTTCGGTCTGCTGGCGGCAGAGGGCGTCCAGCGCGTCATAGGCCGCAAGGGCGCTCTGTGCCTGCGTCACCTGCGCGGTGAGGGCATCCAGCTGCGCAGCGTCCCCGGCGTGGCGGTCGGCTTCGGCGCGGGCAGCGTCCAGTGCGGGCCTTGCGGCGGCAAGCTCTGCCTGCCGGGCGGTCAGCTGCTGCGCCAGCCGCTGTGCCTGTGCGGCTGCACCCAGCTGCCGCTGCACCGTGTCCAGCTGTGCTTCGGTGGTTTGCAGGGCGGTGCCGGCTTCTTCCAGCGCCGCCGCCTGCCGTGCGGTCAGGGCGTCCAGTAAAGTAAGCGCCGTTTCCGGCACGGTCTGGGCGCACAGGGCGCACAGCGCCTCGGCGTCTGGGTCCTCCGGGCTGAATTGCAGCCCGCCCAGCAGGCTGTCCAGCTTGGCGTTCTGAGCGGTGCGCTGCTGGTTCAGCGCGGCGGCTTCTGCCTGCAAACGCTCCTGCAGTTGGGCATAGCGCTGGGTGCGGAACAGCTTGCGGAAGATGCGGCTGCGCTCCTCCGTAGAAGCGTTGAGCAGCTTTGTGAACTGCCCCTGCGCAATGAGCACGATCTGGGAAAACTGGTTGTAGTCCAGCCCGATGATCTCCTGCACGGCGGCGGTCACGTCCTTCGCCTTGGTCACCGGAGGGCGGGTGTCCGGGTAGGTCAGGGTGGCATCTGCTTTTTCGGTGGTCATGCCCTCGCCCCGGGCCTTGGGGCGCTGATACTCCGGGTTGCGGCGCACCGTGTAGCGCACACCGTGCACCTCAAATTCCAGCTCCACAAAGGTGGGGGTTTTGTCGTCTGCGTACTTGCAGCGCAGCATGGAGCCCTCCCGGATGCCGCTGCTGGAATGATCGTACAGCGCGTAGGTGATGGCGTCAAAAATAGTGGTCTTGCCCGCGCCGGTGTCGCCGGTAATGAGATACAGCCCGCCTTTGCCCAGTTTTTCAAGGTCAAGGGTAGTCTGGGCGGCATAGGGGCCAAAGGCCGAAAGGGTCAGTCGCAGCGGTCTCATAGGGTGTCGCCCTCCTTCCAGATCTCCTCAATCAGCGCTTGGCAGAACGCCGTCTGCTCGGCGGTCAGGGGCTGGTTATTCTGCAGCTGGTAGAAGGCTGCCAGATGCTCCAGCGGGGAGATGCTCTCGGTGCGCTCCGGGGCGCAGATCTCCTGCTGCTGGCGGGTGCGCTGGTTGTCGTAGTCCAGCTGCATCAGGTTGGGATAGATGACCCGCAGCCGCGCCAGCGCATCCGGCACATCCTGCTCGTCGGTCAGGGTGATGTGCAGGTAATCGTCCACGGCGGTGCCCTCGTAGCGGCTGCGGTCGGTCAGTTCCATGTAGCTGCCCCGCAGCCCGCGCAGGTCGTGCCGGGGGGTCAGGGGCGCGGTGGTGATGTGCACTTCGCTCTTTGCGCCCAGCTCCACAAAGGTGGCGCTTTTGTGCTGCCCCGCCTCCGAGAAGGAATATTTCAGCGGCGTGCCGCAGTAGCGCAAGGTCTCCCGCCCCACCTTCTGCGGGCTGTGCAGATGCCCCAGCGCCACATAGTCAAAGGCATCAAACAGGGCGGCGTCCACGCTGTCCACCCCGCCCACCGAGGGTTCTTCGCTCTCGCAGGCGGCAGCACCCGCCACAAACTGGTGCGCCACCAGCACGCTGCGGTGGCCGGGGTCCGGGGTGCAGTGCCGCAGCACACAGGCAAGGGCATCATTGTAGCTTTCAATAGGCTCGTCCGGCCAGACGTGTCGCACCATGGCGGGCTTTAAAAAGGGCAGTAAGTACACATCCACCGTGCCGTGGGCATCCTGCAGGGGGATGGGCTGCGGCGCGCCGGTGAACACCGGGCTGACGTAGACCCGGCTGTCGGCCAGCAGGGCAGAACCAAAGGCCACCCGGTCGGCAGAATCGTGGTTGCCGCTGATGGCGAACACCGGCAGCTTCCGCGCTGCCAGCTGGGTTAAAAACCAGTCCAGCAGCCGCACCGCTTCGGCAGGGGGAATGGGCTTGTCGTAAAGGTCGCCTGCCAGCAGCACGCCGTCCACAGGGGTCTCATCCAGCAGGGCTAGAATTTGTTCCAGAATATATCGCTGGTCCTCCAGCATGGAAAACTCGCACACCCGCTTGCCCAGATGCAGGTCGGACAAATGCAGAAAACGCAAACAGGAACACCACCTTTCAAAAAACGCTTTGTCCTATTATAACGCAGCCGCCGCTGCGGGCGCAACGGCGTAAAACAGAAAAAGCACCTGCAATGTCTGGAAACAATGCAGGTGCTCTTGCCTTTAGCGGGCTCGCCCTCTCCGTCTGCTCACTGCGTTCGCATCCACCTCTCCCAAAGGGAGAGGCCTTGGCAAAGAGATGAACTTTGCGTGGACTGCCAAGGGCTCCCACTTTGGGGGAGCTGGCATCGCGTAGCGATGACTGAGAGGGCGAGGACGCTGACCTTGCGTAGTACCCTTTGCAAGCAATCAGAACATCTTTTCCCAAGTGGCGTAGCCCACGCTGCCGTCTGCCGTCAGGCCGTTGCGCCGCTGGAACCGCTGCACGGCGGCAGCGGTGGCTGCACCGTACTTGCCGTCATCCTTCAGCCGCTCGCCCAGAGAGTTGAGCTTCTGCTGTACCAAACGCACCGTGCCGCCGGAGGAGCCGGTGTGCAGCACGATGCCGGGATATGGAACCTTCAGCCCGTGCTTTGCGGTGTAGCGGGTGTAGAGCACGTTCCATGTGTTCTGCCCCACCTTGCCGTCCATGTTCATCTTGTTTTTCAGCTGGAACTCCTGTACGGCACGCTGGGTGCCGACGCCGAATTTGCCGTCCGCCTTCAGCGCATCGTACCATGTGCACGCATCGCGCACGCCGTTGAGCCACGTCTGTACAAGTGCCACGTCCGGCCCGGAGGAGCCGCGCTGGAGCAGGGAATAATAACCGGGAATCGCCATAGAGGGATCCCTCCTTTCCCTCCATGCTATGCTCCGGCGGGGTGCGGCGTCACCCCGCCAGCAGCACCGTCTGCCGCCGGGCGGTCAGCCGGTGCGCCCAGTCCACCAGCCGGAACCGCAGGATGTACTGCCCGCAGACAAGGTCGTTTTCCGCAGGCAGAGCGTAGCCGCCCTGCGCAAAGCTGCACAGCCCCGGGTACAGCACACACCACCAGTTGCGCCCGCCGCCGCTGCCGATGTCGATGCGCACCGCATCGTACCGCCCGGCGGGCAGCTGACCGGTGGGGTAGCGCCGGGCGGGGAAGTACATATTCACGAGATACACCCGCACCGGCGTGCGGATGCCCTGTGCGGTCAGCGCCCGCTGCGCCGCCAGCTGAAACTGCAAAAGCCGCCCCGCCGCCCACGCCCGCGCCTCCGGTGCACTTTGCGCCGGGCACTGCTGCATCACGGAAAGCACGGCATCCCGCACCCGGAGCTTGGCGCTCTGGTCAGCCACGGCATCGCTGGCTGCCCGGATGTGCAGCCGCAGGGTGTCGGTGCACAGTGCTGCCCCGGCATCCAGCTGGGTGCGCCCCCAGCACAGCCCCTGCAAAGCGCCGCACAGCACAAAGCCCGCCAGCAAGCTGGCGCACAGCAGCCGCATCTGCCGGACGGAAAGCGGCTTTAAGAAAAAATGCACCATAAAAAACAGACCCCTCTTCTGGAAATGATAACCAGAGGATGGGTCTGTTGTAGCGGGGTTATACGATTTTTTTTAGTTCTTCAAAGACTGCATGGGTGCGGGCAGGCGGCCGCCGCGGTTGATGAACACCGAGGGGTCGTGGCTATTCACCGGCATGATGGGACCGTAGCCCAGCAAACCGCCGAAGTCCAGCACCTCACCGGCCTTGCGGCCGATGGCGGGGATCACGCGCACGGCGGTGGTCTTGCTGTTCACCATACCGATTGCGGCTTCGTCCGCGATCAGGGCGCTGATGACGGCAGGGGTGGTGTCGCCGGGGATGATGACCATGTCGATGCCCACAGAGCAGACGGCGGTCATGGCTTCCAGCTTTTCAATGGTCAGGCAGCCGATCTCGGCAGCGTGGATCATGCCGGCATCCTCGCTGACCGGGATAAAGGCACCGGACAGGCCGCCGACGTGGTTGGAGGCCATCACGCCGCCCTTCTTCACGGCATCGTTCAGCAGGGCAAGGCAGGCGGTGGTGCCGCAGCAGCCGCAGGTCTCCAGACCCATCTCTTCCAGAATGTTTGCCACGCTGTCGCCGATGGCGGGGGTGGGAGCCAGAGAAAGGTCGATGATACCGGCGGGCACGCCCAGTGCCTTGGAGGCAAGGTTTGCCACCAGCTGACCTACGCGGGTGATCTTGAAGGCGGTGCGCTTGACAAGTTCTGCCACCTCGTCGATGGGGGCATCCTTGGGCAGGCGTGCCAGCGCGGCACGTACAGCACCCGGGCCGGAAACGCCCACATGGATCTCGCAGTCCGGCTCGCCGGGGCCATGGAAGGCACCGGCCATGAAGGGATTATCCTCCGGTGCGTTGCAGAACACCACCAGCTTGGCAGCGCCGATGCACTGACGGTCGGCGGTCAGCTCGCTGGCTTTCTTTACGGCCTCGCCCATCAGCTTGATGGCGTCCATGTTCAGACCGGCCTTGGTGGCACCGATGTTCACCGAGCTGCACACGATGTCGGTCTCGGCCAGTGCGCGGGGGATGGACTCGATCAGGCGGCGGTCACCGGCAGAAAAGCCCTTGTGCACCAGTGCGCTGTAGCCGCCCACAAAGTTGACGCCCACCTTTTTGCCGGCGGCGTCCAGCGTTTTTGCAAAGTCCACGGGGTCTGCCTCCGGGCAGGCACCCAGCAGCATGGCAATGGGGGTAACGCTGATGCGCTTGTTGATGATGGGGATGCCGTACTCGGCGCTGATGTGCTCCACGGTGGAGACAAGGTTCGCGGCCTTGGTGGTGATCTTGTTATAGATATTCTCGCAGGCCTTTTTGGGGTCCGGGTCGATGCAGTCCAGCAGGCTGATGCCCATGGTCACGGTGCGCACGTCCAGATTGTCCTGCGTGAACATCTCGATGGTCTCCAGGATATCCCCGGTGTTAAACATACTCATAGCGGTTGCGGGCTCCTTTCCGGCTCAGATGGTGTGCATGGCGTCAAAAACTTCCTGACGGGTCACGTTGATCTGCATCCCCATCTCGGCGGCAAGCGCATCGGTGCGCTTGTGCAGCTGGTCGTGGTCAACATTGCAGTTGGAAAGGTCCACCAGCATGATCATGGCAAACATCCCCTGCAGGATGCTCTGGGTCACATCCTCGATATTGATGTTCAACTCGGTGCACAGACCGGCCACCTTTGCGACAACGCCCACGGTATCGTGTCCAATGACGGTAATGAAAGCTTTCATGGTTTCCACCCTCGTTTTCCTTATAGTGATTGGTGCCGCCAAAGACCCGGCACACGCTTACCCTTCCAGTATAGCAGATTTAGCAAATTTTGAACACACTTTTTGTAAAAAAGAGCAGAATACAGGGGTAAAAGACATTCTATATAAAAATCAAGTGCAATCTGCCGGGGCTTGTGCTATACTTATACATAATTTCCCGTGGATTTCCGTGTAGAGGGTTGATAAGGAGTATATGACAATGGAACAGCTTTTGAAGATTCTGGAAAACAACGCCCGGCTGCCCGTGGAGGACATTGCCACCATGCTGAACAAATCCCCCGCCGAGGTGGCGGCGATGATGGACCTTGCCCGGGCACAGGGCATCATCAAGGGCTACAAGACCCTTGTGGACTGGGAAAAGGCCAAGGTGAACCGCGTGGAGGCGGTCATCGAGCTGAACGTCAGCCCCAAAAAGAGCCGCGGCTTTGACGAGATCGCTGCCACCATTGCCGCCTTTGACGAGGTGGAGAGCGTGCTGCTGATGAGCGGCGGGTACGACCTGCAGCTGGTGATCAAGGGTCAGACCTTCCAGGAGATCGCCCTGTTTGTGGCAAAGCGGCTCTCGCCGCTGGACGATGTGCTGTCCACCGCCACCCATTTTGTGCTGCGCACCTACAAAAAAGAGGGGCGGCTGTATCAGGATGAAGAAATTGATGAAAGAGAGTGCACGGTGCTGTGATGGATTATGATAAACTGATCGCGCCTGCCGCCAAGGCCATGCGCCCCTCCGGCATCCGCAAATTTTTCGATCTGGCCGCCGAAATGCCCGAGTGCATCAGCCTTGGCGTAGGCGAGCCGGACTTCAAGACCCCGTGGGCTGTGCGCGAAGCCGGCATCGACAGCCTTGAGCACGGCCGCACCCGCTATACCTCCAACGCCGGCTTAAAGGAGCTGCGCACCGAGATCAGCCGGTATCTGGAGCGGCGCATGGGTCTGCGCTACGACCCCATGCGGCAGATCTTAGTGACCGTAGGCGGCAGCGAAGCCATTGATATGTGCATCCGCACGCTGGTCAAGCCCGGGGACGAGGTGATCATCCCGGAGCCCTGCTTTGTGTGCTACGAGCCCATCACCACCCTGTCCGGCGGCGTGCCGGTGCACGTTGCCTGCCGTCAGGAGGACGAGTTCCGTCTGCGTGCCGATGCGCTGAAGGCTGCCATCACCCCCAAGACCAAGCTGGTCATCATGCCCTTCCCCAACAACCCCACCGGTGCGGTGATGGAGCGGGAAGATCTGGAAGCGGTGGCCGAGGTGCTGCGCGGCACCGATATCATGGTGCTGTCGGACGAGATCTACGCCGAGCTGAACTACGGCCTGCGGCCGCACGTATCCATTGCCACCCTGCCCGGCATGGCAGAGCGCACCATTGTGGTGAACGGCTTTTCCAAGAGCTATGCCATGACCGGCTGGCGGCTGGGCTACGCCTGCGGCCCGGAGGCGGTCATTAAAATCATGACCAAGATCCACCAGAGCGCCATCATGAGCGCCCCCACCACCAGCCAGTACGCCGCCATCACCGCCCTGAAAGAGTGCGACGGCGAGATCGACCGGATGCGGGACGAGTACAATATGCGCCGCCGCTTGGTGGTGCGCAGTTTCAACGACATGGGCTTGACCTGCTTTGAGCCCCGGGGTGCATTCTACGCCTTCCCCTGCATCAAGAGCACTGGCATGAGCAGTCAGGAGTTCTGCACAAAGCTTTTGGAGCAAAAGCACGTTGCCATCATCCCCGGCGATGCCTTTGGCGCTTCCGGTGAGGGCTACTGCCGCGTTTCCTACGCGTACAGCGTGGAGCACCTGACCGAAGCGCTGAAGCGCATCCGGGAATTTCTGGTGGAAAACAACATTTACCACGGCAACTGAGGAGGAACACAGATGGAACGGCGAGAGCGGAGAAATGCAGTGACGGTGCTGGCCCCGGCCAAGCTCAATCTGGCACTGGACGTGGTAGGGCTGCTGCCAAACGGCTACCATGCGCTGGACATGACCATGCAGACCATCACTCTATACGAGCGTGTAGTGCTGCGCCGCAGCGCCGGGCTCAGCCTGCAGCTGCCGGGCAGCCCTGTGCAGCCCAACGATAAAAACACCGCCATCAAGGCAGCGCTGGCGTTTTTTCACTACACCGGGCTGCTGGCGGGGGTGGATATCATCATCCACAAAAACACCCCGGTGCGGGCTGGTATGGCCGGCGGCAGCGCGGACGCCGCCGCCGTGCTGGTGGGACTGAACGCCCTGTACGGCGCAAAGCTTTCCATGAGCGAGCTGTGTGCGCTGGGCGCGGGCATTGGTGCGGACGTGCCCTTTGCCCTGATGGGCGGCACCTGCCGGGTGCAGGGTGTGGGCGATGTGATCAAGGCGCTGCCGCCCGTGCCGGACTGCTGGTTCACGGTGGTGATGCCGGACTACGGCGTGTCCACCCCGGAGGCCTTTGCCGCCTACGATACCGTGGGCAGCAGCACCCACCCGGACTGTGAAGCGCAGGAAGCAGCCATCCGCGCCGGAGATCTGGACGCCGTATGTGCTGCCGCCGGCAATGCGCTGGAAGAGTGCAGCGGTGCAAAGGATAACGAAGCGATCAAGGCCCTGCTCCGGGCGCACGGCGCTGTCACCGCGCTGATGACCGGCAGCGGCGCGGCAGTGTTCGGCGTGTTCCGGGACGAAGCTGCCGCCAGAGCCGCCGCAGCGGCAGCAAAGCGGCAGTGGCCGCAGGTGTATGTGGCGCAGCCCGACCGCGGCGGTGCCCGGGTGATCCGCTAAAAAGCATAAACCTCCTTCCCGCAGGGCATACTGGCCCCAAAGGAAGGAGGTCTTTTTAGTGCAGACCTTTTATAAAATCTGCCTGCTGCTGCTCATCGTGGGCGGTGTGAACTGGGGGCTTGTGGGCTTGTTCCAGTTCGACCTTGTGGGCTGGCTGCTGGGCGGCAGCACCTCGGTGTGGTCCCGCATCGTGTTTGCGCTGGTGGGCTTGGCTGCCCTTGGTGCCATCCCGGAGATGTTCAGCGAGGAACCGGAGGAAGAATAACAAAAACGGCTGCTGCACAAAAGTGTGCAGCAGCCGTTTGCGCATTGCAGCGCTTCCGGTAAAAAAGCAGGTCTGGAAAATCCTTGGATTTTCCAGACCTGAAAATAAAAAACGTTTTCTGCGTGGATTACTTGTCGTTATCCACATCATCCCAGCCGATAAGGTCGGGCAGGGTCAGCGTTTCGTCCGAGCAGTGATGGCTTGCGCGGCGCTGGTCGGCGGCCTTGGTGTGCACCACCTCGCGGGCAAGTTCCCGGATGGCAACGCAGTCCTCCGGCAGGTCGGTCTGGCTGCGGCCGGAGTGGGTGAATAAAATTTTTCCCTCATGCCCTACGATCAGGGTCATGGGCAGGATCTGCGGGGCATTGCGGTCGTAATGATAGCCGGCATCCCGGGCGCTTTTGTAGATGCGCTGGGCAGAAAAGCTCCAGCTCAAAAGCCCGCGCGCCTGCTCCACCCCCAGATAACTGTACAGCACACCCGGCGCATCGCAGATGATGGGGAAGGGAAACTCCTTCCCCTGTGTAGCCTCGGCCACCGCGCGGGGCGCTGAGCGCACCACACACGCCAGCCGCACACCCCGCAGCCGCGGCAGGGTCTTTAAGTAGCGGGTCAGGTATTCCCGGGTGACCGGGTGGTCGAACCCGGGCAGAAAGATCATGCACAGGGGCTCGGTGCCCGCACACAGGGCGTAAAAATCGTTGCCCGGGGTGGTGGGGGTGTCAAAGGTGAACCGGGGAATGGAAGTACCAACCAGATGCTCAGAACTCATGCCGCAATTGCACATCCTTTCAAGTGGTGATAAAAAAATCCACAGCCGTGCCCTGTGTTTGCAGGGGCACAAGCGGTGGATTGGATTACTATAAAGATCCCGCCCGGTCGTCTGCGGTCAATCAAACCTACCCTTACGGACAGGTGGGTGCCCTGTCTCCGGAATCACGCTTCCTCATCGAGCCTCCATGGTCGACCCATGGCGGGGAGGTCTGCAATCCACCGGAGAACTCCGGGCTCCCGTTGAATGATTAGTAGGATCATACAAACCGCAACAAATCGAGCCGGGCAGGAAGTCTTGCACGGGTCAATCCGTCAAAGGACTTACTCGATGTCGTAGTCCTCGCTCAGACGCTGCTCGAACAGCTTGCTGACTTCCATCAGCACCTCGTCATCCTCTACAACGTCCAGATATTCGCCTTCATCGTCCTCCCCGACACTCAGGATCACCAGCTGGGCGTCCTCGTTCAGGTCCTCTTCGTTCTCGGCGTATTCCACAACAGCCAGATAATGCACACCCTTGTGGTCCAGCGCGTCGATCACCTCAAAGGTGACCTCGTTGCCGTCCTCGTCCTCAAGGGTCATCAGGTCAGGCTGATATTCTTCCTCAGTATTAGGGTTCTTGATCTCGTCAGACATAATACGCTCCTGTATTGCTTTATCACAAAAAGCAGTTGATGCTGCGGGCTGCACCCCGCTTGGTCTGCTTATAGTGTAGCGTGTTTTGTGCAGTTCGTCAAGATGCTTTTTCGCACAGAAATCATTGGATAAATTTTCACGCATTTTCCTCTCGCACTGCTGCGCAGAATATGGTATACTACTGGTTGAATCTTTTGCGCTGCACCGTGCAGCGTGCAGTACAGTATATGGAACAGGGAGCGGGAATATGTTGAAAAAATTCGGGGCAGTCTGTCTTGCGGCGGTGCTGCTGCTTACCGGCTGCACGCTGCGGCCGCAGGAAAACGGCAGCAAAGTCCAGAGCATCAGCCGCCCGGCGGTGGAATCCGCCGAGCGGCAGTTCACCCACCCGGCAGCAGGGGACACGGTTGCGGTGTTCGATACCTCGGCGGGTGTTTTCCGGGCGGTGCTCTTCCCGGAAAAGGCTCCGCAGGCCTGCGATAACTTTATCGGCCTTGTGCAGCAGGGCTACTACAACGGCCTTACCGTAAGCCGGGTGGAGAATCAGTTCGTGGTGGAAGCCGGGCAGGGCGCAGACGGCAAGGGCTCTACCATCTGGAAGGGCAGCCGCTACCCGGTGGAGACATCGGACAGCCTGCACCACTACGCCGGGGCGCTGTGCATGGGCGTGGACGCCTCCGGCGAGTGCGCCAGCGTGTTCTACGTGGTGGAATCGCTGCCGGGAGAACAGTCGGTAACGCAGGAACTGGTGGATCAGATGAACGCCGCCGGTTACCGCGCCGAGGTGGTATCCGCTTACCAGACGGCGGGCGGTGCGCCTTATCTGGACTACACCGATACCGTGTTCGGGCAGGTGTACGAGGGCATGGACATCGTGGACACCATCGCCCAGACCACCGTGGACGAAAACCAGAAGCCCACCGCCGATATCACCATCAACAGCGTGAGCATCGAGACCTATCAGGGATAAATAGTAAAGTCAAAAAATGATGCCTGTGCGTGAGCACAGGCATCATTTTTTATATCTCCCCGGGGTGCTCCTTGCGCCATGCAAGGTAGTCCTCCAAAATCACCGTGGCACTGACCGAATCCAATATCTCCTTGCGGCGGCTGCCGTAGGTGCCGCTTTCGTCCAGAATATCGGCGGCGGCGCAGGTGGTCTGACGCTCGTCCCACATCCGCACCGGCAGGCCGCTCCAAAGCTCCACGGTCTTTGCCAGCTTGCGGCTCTTGGCGGCGCGTTCGCCCTCGGTGCCGTCCATATTCAGCGGCAGACCGATCAAAATCATTTCAGCTTCGATCTCCTTGGCCACCTCGCATACCCGGGCGGCTACCTTGTTGCGGGCTTTTAAAGTGATCTGGGGCGTGATGGCGGTGGTAAGAAATTCGGTGCGGTCGCAGGTGGCAAGGCCGGTGCGGCTGTCCCCGTAGTCAACGGCTAAAATCTTCATACAAAGTCCCTTTCCGGTGTGCAGACTGTTTTTTTTCAGTGTACCACAGCTGGCAGGGGATTGCAAAGAAAAGCTGTGGTTTTATCACCGGTTTCGTGTTACAATAAAGGCAAAAATCAATGAGCGGGAGGAAACCGAAATGCTGAAACTGGTTCTGGGCGCTTCCGGCAGCGGCAAGACCACCCTGCTGTATGCCCGCATCCGTGCCCGCGCCGAGACGGGAAAGCGCAGCATCCTGCTGGTGCCGGAGCAGTTTACTTCCAGCACCGAGGCGCGCATCTACCGGGAGCTGGGAGATGCCCTTTCCGGCATGGTGGAAAGCTATTCCTTTACCAGTCTGGCCGAGCATATCCTTGCGGTAGAGGGCGGCGCGGCGGTGCAGACCCTGACCGATGCCGGGCGGGCGGTGCTGGTGCGCCGTGCGCTGGAGGAATTGCAGGATAACGTGCACTACTACTACCGCCACCGGCGCAGCGCGGCCTTTTGCCAGATGGCTGCCGAGACCATTGATGAGCTGAAAAGCGCCGGGCTTTCCGGGCAGCAATTGCAGGAGCTTGCCCGGGACTGCGGCACCGAGAGCGCAAAGCTGGGCGAACTGGCACTCATTTTTCAGGGCTACGAAAGCCTGCTGGCGGGCACCGGCATGGACCCCGCCGACCGTCTGGAACTGGCTGCCGACCGTCTGGAAGCTGCGCTTGCCCGGGACGAGCTGCCGGACTTTTTGCGCGAGCGCGAGGTGTTCATTGACGAGTTCGACACCTTCAACGCGCCTAAAAAGCGGCTGATGGGCGCGATGCTGGCCGCGCTGCCTGCCGTGACGGTGGCGCTGTGTGAGGACGGCGCACCCATGCAGCCCGGGGACCTGGAACTGTTCTCCGGTGCAAAGCAGGTGGCGGCGCAGCTGCGCCAGCTGGCGCGCAAAAACGGCGCACAGGTGGCCGCGCCGGAACTGCTGCGGCGGGACCTGCGCCATAAGGATGCGCCGGGGCTTGCTGCCTTGACCGAGCTGCTGGAGACCGGCAGCTGCACCCCGCCGGAAAGCGCCCCGGAGCTGCGGCTGTTTGCCGCCGCCAGCCGGGAGGAGGAAGCCCGTTGCGCCGCTGCCGCCATCCGCCGCCTGATGCGGCAGGGCGTGCGCTGCGGAAAGATCGCGGTGGTCTGCCGCGATATCAGCCTGTACCGGGCTGCGGTGCGGTACGAGTTCCGCATGGCAGAGATCCCGTTGTACTGCGACGAGCCCACCACCCCGGAGTTCAGCGCACCCGCCACGGCGGTGCGGGCGCTGCTGGCACTGCTGCGGGGCGCGGACATGACCGAGCAGCTGACCGTGCTGGCCAAGACCGGCCTGTGCGACCTGACCGAGCCGGAAGTCTGTGCACTGGAAAACTACGCCTACACGTGGTCGCCCAATGCTGCGGCGTGGCGGGCAGAATTTACCAAAAGCCCCCGGGGCTTCGGCGATGCCGAACTGACTGAGGAAGATACGCTGAACCTGACCCGTGCCGAGAACGCCCGCAAAAAGCTGGTGACGGCGGTGGATACTTTGCGCGGCAAGGTGCGCAGTGCCAACGCCGAGCAGATCAGCCGGGCGCTGTATTTCTGCCTGAAGGAGCTGGGCGCAGAGGGACAGCAGGCTGCGCAGGTGGAGGATATCCGCACTGCCCGGGGCATCCCGGCGGCAGAGGAAGCCGCCCGCGAGTGGAACGTGGTGATGCAGCTGCTGGACGAGATGGCGCGGCTGCTGGGCAGTCAGGGCATTACTGTGCCGGAGTACGAGGATCTTTTCAGCCTGCTGCTGCGTTCCTCCGACCTTGGGCACATCCCGCAGACGCTGGATGCGGTGGTGCTGGCAAGCGCCGGTAAAATGCGTCTGGATGCACCGGATTATGTATTTGTGCTGGGGCTTGCGGAGGGGGAATTTCCCTGTACCCCCGCAGAAAGCGGCCTGCTGACCCACGCCGACCGCGATCTGCTGATGGCAAAACAGATCGACCTGCCGGACTGCTTTGAGAACCGCGTGGTGCGCGAGCAGGTCTGTTTTTATAAAGCCCTTACCGCCCCGGCAAAGGGGCTGTGGATGAGCTGGCCGAAAGGGCAGGGACAGACCCTGTGCGCTGCGCTGGAGCCCATCGTGGAGGCGTTGCAGCCCGCCGCACCGCAGCTGGAACTGATTGACCTTGCCGCCACCCCCGCAGACGGTCTGGACGTACTGGGCGGCGGCTGGCCGCTGACCGAGCTGGAGTGCGCCAGCCTGACCGAGGCGCTGCGCAGCCCCGGCGAAGGGGTACAGGCACCCCGGGGACTGGCGCTGCTGCAGCGCATGGAGGAGGATCCGCCCCGGCAGGTGCAGGATCTGCCCACGCTGGAAATGCTGCTGGGCAGGCGGCTGCACATCTCGCCCAGCCAGCTGGAAAAATATTATACCTGCCGCTACGGCTACTTTTTGCAGTATGTGCTGGGACTCAAACCCCGCCGCCGTGCGGAGCTTTCGGCTGACCAGAGCGGTACGCTGATGCACTGGGTGCTGCAGATGGCACTGGACCCTCACCCCGGGGCGGACAATCCCTGCGCCGGGCTGCGCCCCTTTTTGGAACTGGATGATGCCGCCATGGCTGACCTTGCCGCTGCGCTGGTGGACGAGTACGCGCGGCGCTATCTGCCGGAGGATACCGCACGCTTTGCCTATCTGCTCTCCCGGCTGAAAAAGAGCATGACCAGCCTGTTGTGCTATCTGCGGGACGAGCAGAATCAGTCCCAATTCAAGCCCGTGGCCTGTGAGCTGAAAATAGGCAGGGGCGAGGACGCCGTGCCCGGGCAGGTGTACCGCCTGTCAGACGGGCGCACGGTGCAGCTGGTGGGTACGGTGGACCGCGCGGACGAGTGGATCGAGGATGACGGCACCCGCTGGGTGCGGGTGGTGGACTACAAGACCGGCAGCAAAAAGCTGGACTTGAAGGAAGTCTATTGCGGGCTGGACTGCCAGATGCTACTGTATCTGTTCAGCCTGACCCGGGATGCGGGCGGGCGCTTTACCGGCGCACAGCCGGCGGGCGTGTTGTATCTGCTGGCCGACCCCGCTCCCCAGACCCTGCCCCGCGGGCAGGCTGCCCGGGCGGTGGAATACCAGCTGGACGGCCTTGTGCGGGACGAGCAGAAGATCTTTGACGCCATGGATGCGGACGAAACGGGCAAGTACCTGCCCTTTGGCTACCGCAACGGCGCACCCAGTCCCTACCAGAAGGACAAACGGGCGGACAGTGCCAAGCTCAGCCGCATCCAGCTGCATCTGGACGACCTTGTTACCCAGATGGGCGAGCAGCTCTACGGCGGGCAGATCGACGCCGAGCCGCTGGTGGTGAGCAGCAGCAAAAGCCCCTGTACCTGGTGCGATTACAGCTTTATCTGCTGCCACGAGACCGGTGTGCACGAGCGTGCGCTGGAAGCCCCCGCAAAGCCCTTTGAACCCGAGGAAGAAAACGAAGAAGAGGAGGAACAGCCGTGAGCGGACCCAAATGGACCCCGGCGCAGCAGGCCGCTATTGCAGACCGGGGCGGTGCGCTGCTGGTAAGCGCAGCCGCAGGCAGCGGCAAGACCGCCGTGCTGACCGAGCGTGCGGTGCAATTGATCACCGACCCAGAGCACCCGGTCAACGCCGACCGGCTGCTCATCGTCACCTTTACCAATGCGGCGGCGGCAGAGCTGCGCGCCCGCATCGGGCAGGCGCTGCTGCACCGCAGCCAGCTGCAGCCCGGCAACGCCATGCTGCGCCGTCAGCGGATGCTATTGCAGCGCGCGCCCATCTGCACTATTGACGCTTTTTGTCTGAACCTGCTGCACAAGCACTTTCAGGCGCTGGACATCCCGCCGGATTTTGCCCCGGCAGACCCCGGTACCGTGCAGCTGCTGCGGGGGGCGGCACTGGCCGAAACGCTGGAAAACGCCTACCGCGACCCGGATTTCTGCGCCTTTGCAGACCTGTACGGCAAGGGACGCACGGATAAACCGGCGGGCGATGCCATTTTGCAGATCTACGATTTTCTGCGGGCACTGCCGGACTACGACCGCAAGCTGGATGAGTTTCTTGCCCCTTACGAGCAGGAAAACGGTTTTGCCGCCACCTGCTGGCATGATCTGCTTCTGGCCGAAGCTGCCCGCTGCGCCAAGGCAGCGCGGGAACTGCTGAAGGCAGCACTGGCAGACTGCCGGGCGGATTTTGCACAGGAGCAGGCAGCTGCTGAGGAAAAAAAGACCCCTTCTGCCCGGGCAAAGGCACAGGCCGCGGTGGCAGAAAAATACGAGGAAGCCGGTACAAGGCTGGAAAAAGCCGCCGCCCTCTTTGCGCAGGCAGAGCAGCTGGCTGCTGCCGGACAGTGGGACCCGCTGTACGACCTGCTCACCCCCTATGTGCTGGGCATGGAGGAAGCGCCCGGGCTGAAGGGCATGAAAAAGCGTCTGGGCGGCGACCACAAGGCGGAGATCAAGACCCGCTCGGACGAAGCCGCCGCCCTGTTCGAGCAGATAACTCAGCTCATCTGCTGTTCCGAAGCCGAAGCCGAGACCGACCGGCAGATCACCCTGCCCCGGCTGCGGGCGCTGTTTGCCGCCGTGCGGGACTTCGATGCCCGGTTTACAGCCAGAAAACGGGAGCGCAAGCTGCTGGAATTCAGCGATTTTGAGCACCTTGCCCTGCGGCTGCTGCGCACCCCGGAGGGCACGCCCACCCCCTTGTGTGAGAACATCCGTCAGGACTACGCCGCCGTGATGGTGGACGAATATCAGGACACGAACGCCTTGCAGGATGCGCTTTACCGCTGCCTTGCCGCCCCGGCGGGGGATAACCTCTTCCTAGTGGGCGATTTAAAGCAGAGCATCTACCGCTTCCGACAGGCAGAGCCGGGCATCTTCCGGCAAAAGCTGGACAGCTGGCCGCTGCTGCCGGGCGCAAAAGCCCGTCCCCGCCCGCCGGAGGGCACCCCGGGCACGGACGCTCTGCTGGCGCTGGATGCAAACTTCCGCTCCGCACCGCAGGTGGTGGCGGGCATCAATTATCTCTTTGAGCAGCTCATGACCCCGGAGCTGGGCGATACCGCCTACGGCGACGGGCAGCGTCTGGTCTGCGGTGCGCCCGGGGAATATCAGGGCAGCGTGGAGGTGCAGTTTCTGCCGGATGACGAAGCCGAAACGGATGCGGGCTGGATCGCCGAGCGCATCGCGCAGCTGGTTTCTGCCGGAGAGCCGGTGCGGGAGGGCAGCACCACCCGCCCGGTGCGGTACGAGGACTGCTGCGTGCTGCTGGCAGCGCGCACCGAGTTCCCGGTGTATGTGGAGGCGCTGACCGCCCGGGGCATCCCGGTATACGCCGACGCCCGGGAGAACCTGATGCTTGCGCCCCACATCCGCCCCCTCATCGCCCTGCTCAAGGTCATCGACGACCCCTCGCAGGACATCTATCTGGCTGCCGCCATGCTGGGTCCCATGTTCGGCTTTACCGAGGACGACCTTGTGCGGCTGCGCGCCCGCAGCCGTCAGGTGCAGGCCGAACCGGACAAAAAGCCCGCCCGCATCAGCTTGTACGGCGCACTGCTGCTGGCGCTGGAGGAACCGGCCGACGACCCCTTTACCGAGAAGGTGAAGGACTTCTACGCCCATCTCACCGCGCTGCGGCAGATGGCGCGCAGCGCTCCGGCAGAGCAGCTGCTGGAAGAAATTTTTGCCTCCACCGGCTATCTGGCGGCGCTGGGCGTTTTGGAAAACGGCGCCCGCCGCCGGGAGGATGCCCGCCGGTTTGCCTCCTTCTGCGCCACTTCCGGTGCAGGCGGCATCTCGGCGCTGGTGCGCGCTATTGATGCCGCCGCGCAGGCCGGCAGCACCGGACAGGACACCGTGCCCAGCGGGGTGCACCCCGGGTGCGTGTCCATCATGACCATCCACCGCTCCAAGGGCTTGCAGTTCCCGGTGGTGTTCGTGGGGGATACAGCCCGCAAGTTCAACGCTTCGGATATCCGTCAGCCGGTGCTGGTGCACCGCAGCTACGGCGCGGGGCTGCGGCTGCGCCCGGAAAACGGCGAGGGCGCTTACAAGACCGCCGCCTACACCGCGCTGGCTGCTGTCCATGCCAAGGAACTGCGCAGCGAGCAGATGCGCCTTTTGTATGTGGCGCTCACCCGCGCACAGGATAAGCTCATCCTCACTGTGCCCCTGAGCAGCGGTAAGACTGCAAAGCCCTTTGCCAAGGCGGCGGCTTTTCTGGCTGCCGGGGCGGGGGCCACACTGCACCAACAAGCCAACAGCTTTGCCGACTGGCTGCGGGCAGCGCTGTTGGTGCACCCGGACGGCGGGGTACTGCGGCAGCTTTCCGGCAACCGGGAACTGCTGTTTGCGCAGACCGAAAGCGTGATGGCTATCAAGGTGTGTGACGATGCCGTGCAGCTGTCCGAGGAACCGGATGCAGCCACGCCGGACGAAGCACCGGAGACCGACCCGGCACTGGTGGAGAAGCTGCGGCAGGGCTTTGCGTGGCAGTACCCGGCGGCAGCGCTTGCACAGGTGCCCGCCAAGGTCAGCGTGACCAGCATCGTGCATAAGGCCGAGCAGACCACGCTGGAGCGCCCGGGCTTCCTTTCCAAGGACGGTCTGACCGCCGCCGAGATGGGCACGGCTCTGCACGCTTTTCTGGAGCACGCAGACTTTGCCCGGCTGGCCGAAGCCAAGGCTGCGGGCACGCTGGACGAAGCCATCCCGGCAGAGCGGGATCGTCAGGTGGCGGTGCAGCTGACCGCCCCGGAGATCGCGGAAAAGCTGGACGCGGTGTGCATCCGCCGCTTTGTGGAAAGCGAAGCCTTTGCAAAGATCTGCGCCGCGCAGCAGGTGCTGCGGGAACTGCCCTTTATCACCGCGCTGCCCGCCGGTGCGGTACTGGCGGCACAGGGGCACGAAGCGCTGCCTGCTGCCGCAGACGCGCAGGTGCTGGTGCAGGGCATCGCCGACCTTGTGCTGGTGTACCCGGATCATCTGGAACTGCTGGACTACAAGACCGACCGCCGCAAAGCCGAGAGCGATTTCCTGCGCGCCTACCGCGCCCAGCTGAACCTTTACGCCATTGCCATCGAAAAGCGCTTTGCGCCTAAAAAGGTGACCTATAAGGGCATCTACTCCTTTGCGCTGGGCAAGCTGATCGAGGCATAAGGGGAATACCCCTTCAGTCTGCTCGTTTCACGCGCAGGCGATGACGGAAGGGGTAAAAGGGCAGCTTGGCGTCCCACTGGATGGAAAGTCATATTTTTTCCGGGCAACGCATAAAAAGTGCTTGACAGGGCAGATAAAGCGTGGTAAAATAGCCGGGTAAAGAAAGCAGCTACGGCCTGTGCCGCGCTCGCCTTGCGGGAAGACGTCCCCGGGCTATACCCGAAACAGCAGCTTATTCCTTTGAGAATGCTGCGGCTTTGTGTGAAATTTCGCGCGGCTGTCCAGAATATGGGCGGCCGCGTTTTCTATGCCAAATATTGCAACACTATGGATTTTGTTTGGAGGTGCATTCATTATCGCTACCGCTGGAAAGTCGAAGGAACTGGAGATCAACGGCCAGATCCGTGATCGTGAGGTTCGCCTGATCGGTGCTGACGGCGAGCAGAAGGGCGTTGTGTCCATTCAGGTGGCCATGCGCGCTGCAGAAGAAGCCGGGCTCGATCTGGTAAAGATCGCACCGCAGGCTGTGCCGCCTGTGTGCAAGGTGCTGGACTACGGCAAATACCGTTTTGAACAGCAGAAGAAGGAGAAGGAAGCCAAGAAGAACCAGAAGGTTGTCGAGGTCAAGGAGACCCGCCTTTCGCTCAATATTGACACCAACGACTTCAACACCAAGCTCAACCAGACTGCCAAGTTCCTGGCAGCCGGACACAAGGTAAAGGTTTCGATCCGTTTCCGCGGCCGCGAAATGGCGCACAGTGCTTTGGGCGCAGACGTGCTGAAGCGGTTTGCCGAGGCGCTGCCTCAGGCATCCACCGATAAGCCGCCCGTGCTCGAGGGCCGCACGATGTCCATTCTGCTGATCCCGAAACCCAATAAGGACTAATTTTAGGAGGAAACTAAAATGGCTAAGATGAAACTGAAGACGCACTCCGGCGCTAAGAAGCGCTTTAAGCTGACCAAGAACGGCAAGATCAAGCGCGGTCATGCATTCCGCAGCCACATCCTGACCAAGAAGACCACCAAGCTGACCCGTGGCTACCGTCAGCCCAGCTACGTTGATAAGACCAACGCAGCTACCATCAAGAGCATGCTGCCCTACGCCTAAGAGCGAGCCGCAGGTACACAAAACTTTCTACGAGATACTAAAGGAGATATAAAAAATGGCACGTATCAAAGGCGCAACCATGACCCACAAACGTCGTAAGAAGATGCTGAAGCTGGCCAAGGGCTTCTACGGCTGCAAGAGCAAGCACTTTAAGATGGCCAAGCAGCAGGTCATGAAGAGTGGCAACTACGCTCTGGCTGGCCGCCGCATGAAGAAGCGTCAGTTCCGCAACCTGTGGATCTGCCGCATCAACAACGCAGTTCGTCCTCTGGGCATGAACTACTCCACCTTTATGGCTGGCCTGAAGAAGGCAGGCATCGAGCTGAACCGCAAGATGCTGTCCGAGATGGCCATCAACGATCCTCAGAGCTTTGCCGCTCTGGTCGAGACCGTGAAGAACGCCTGATAAAGACCTTGCATCGTGACGCCCGCGCGTATACGCGGGCGTCCGTTTTGTATCCGGGCATTTTTTGCGGCCAGGGAAACAAGGCAACGGGGCAGCGCCCTGCCGCAGAAACCTGCGGCAGACGCTGCCCTTTTTCTATTATATCTAAAGCAGAACGCATACACACCTGTTCAGGAGGAACGCATGGACGAAAAGATCACCAGCCGGGAAAACGCAAAAATAAAATACGCCTGCCGCCTTGCTTCCGGTGCAGCATTCCGCCGCACCGAGGGGCGTTTTCTGGCCGAAGGGCGCAAGCTGTGCCCGGAACTTGCCCGGGGCGCAGAGCTGGAGACCCTGTTTTATACCGAAAATGCGCTGGAAAAGTGTCCGGAGCTTGCTGCTTTGCCGGGCGAGCACTATCTGGTAGAGGATCATGTGGCGGACAAGCTGGCAGACGTGGGCACCCATCAGGGGGTGTTCGGGGTGTTCCGCACCCCGGTACACACTCTGGAGGAGGTGCGCCCCGGCGGGCGGTATCTGGCACTGGAGCGGGTGCAGGACCCCGGCAATGTGGGCACTTTGCTGCGCAGCGCTGCCGCCTTTGGCTTTGACGGCGTCATCCTCAGCGAGGGCTGCGCCAGCGTCTACGCCCCCAAGACCCTGCGCGCTTCCATGGGCGCGGCGGTGCGCATCCCGGTCATCGAGACCGGTGCCATGCAGCAGGCCATTGCCCTGCTGCGGGAAAAAGGCATCACCTGCCTTGCGGCGGCGCTGTACCAGTCCCAGCCGCTCAGCGCGGCAAAGGCCGGGTATCCCGGCGGCGTCTGCGTGGTCATCGGCAGCGAGGGTCAGGGCCTGACCGACGAGACCATCGCCGCCTGCAACAGCACGGTGCGCATCCCCATGACCGACCGGGTGGAAAGCCTGAACGCCGGCATCGCGGGCAGCATCCTGCTGTGGCACTTCCGGGAGGAGAGCCTGTGACCGGGCAGACCAGCCTGTTTCCGCCGGAGCCTGCACCCGACCCGCTGCTGTGCTGGCTGTGGCTGTCGCAGGTGCTGGGGCCCGCCAGTCTCCACGCCGGAAAGGTGCTGGACGCCTTTGGCGGCGCACAGGAGGCATGGGAAGCGCGGGAGACCGAGGAATTCCGGCAGGCGGCAGGGGATACAGCCTTTAAGCGGGCAGCACAGCTGGATGCAGAAAGTTTCCACACGCTGGTGATGCAGTGCGATGCCCTGCGGGTGCGCATCCTGCCCTTTGACGACCCGGATTACCCGCTGGCTTTTTCCCGCATCCCGGATATGCCGCTGGTGCTCTACTGCACCGGCGACCCCCGCTGGCTCAACGAGCCCGGGGCGGTGGGCATTGTGGGCAGCCGCAAGCCCACGGAATACGGCCTGAACGCGGCGGCAGATATCGGCGGCGAACTGGCAAAAAACGGAGCCATCATCGTCAGTGGTCTGGCCGATGGGCTGGACAGCGCCGGACACCGGGCGGCAGTAAAAAACGACTGCCCCACCATTGCGGTGATGGGCGTGCCCATCGACCGTACCTATCCGGCAGCCAATGCCGCTTTGCGGCAGAAGATCGAGCGCAAGGGCTGCGTCATCAGCGAGTACCCGCCATACAGTGAATATGTCGGCCCTACCTGCTTTTTGCAGCGCAACCGGCTCATCGCGGCGCTGTCCTCTGCCGTACTGGTGGTGGAAGCGCGGGAAAAAAGCGGCACTATGTCCACCGTTGCCCACGCCGAGCGCTACGGCAAGCCGGTGTACGCTGTGCCGGGCAGCATCTACTCCCCCAACTCGGCGGGCACGAACGGCCTGCTGCGGGACGGACGCGCCCGGGCCGTGGCGGGTGCAGCCGACCTGCTGGCGGCGCTGGGCCTGCACACCCGGCAGGCAGCACCGGCGGCTGCAAAGCAGCCCGCACCCCTGAGCGATACCGAGCGCCGGGTGCTGGCGGGCATCGGGCCAAAGCCTGTGGGTATCGAGGAGCTGTGCGTGAGCACCGGCCTGCCCATGTCCGCACTGCTGGGCACCCTGATGAAGCTGGAACTCACCGGCCGGGTGTACAAGCAGCCGGGGCAGCGGTATGTGCTGCGGTAAAATTGTGGAATATTTCCGCTGGTAAAGCACACAACAGCTGTGGTACAATAATATGAGCAAATGACCGTGCATCCCTTTGGGCGCACGTTGCAGATAGAGGAGAAAAGAAGAAATGGCGAAACTGGTTATCGTGGAGTCGCCTGCAAAGGCGAAAACCATCGGCAAATATCTGGGCGATGACTACGAGGTCACCGCCAGCATGGGTCATATCCGCGATCTGCCCGCATCTCAGCTGGGCATTGATGTGGAGCATGGCTATACCCCGCAATACATCAGCATCAAGGGCAAAGAAAAGCTCATCAAAGAGCTGAAGAGCAAGGCCAAACACGCCGACGGCGTGCTGCTGGCGACCGACCCGGACCGCGAAGGCGAAGCCATCAGCTGGCATCTGGCAAACATTCTGGGGCTGGACCCCCACGAGCCCAACCGCGTCACCTTTGACGAGATCACCAAAAAAGGCGTGAAGGAGGGTATGTCCCATCCCCGTGCCATCGACGAAGATCTGTTCAACGCCCAGCAGGCACGCCGCGTGCTGGATCGTCTGGTGGGCTACAAGCTCAGTCCGTTTCTGTGGCGCAAGGTGCGCCGCGGTCTGTCCGCAGGCCGTGTGCAGAGCGTGGCGGTGCGGCTGATCGACGACCGGGAAAAGGAGATCGAAAACTTCAAGCCCGATGAATACTGGAACGTGGACGCCACCTTGGGTGCCGGGCACAAGAGTTTTGTGGCACGCCTTGCCACGGACGCCAACGGCAAAAAGCTGCTGCCCAAAAGCGAGACTGAAGCACGCGCCATCGAGAAGGGTTTGGAGGGCGCAAGCTATGTGGTGAGCGAGCTCAAGCGCGGCAAGCGCGCAAAGCAGCCCACCCCGGCCTTTATCACCAGTACCCTGCAGCAGGAGGCTTCCCGCCGCTTAGGCTTTACGGCCACCCGCACCATGCGCGCCGCCCAGACGTTGTACGAAGGCGTGGATATTGCCGGGCACGGCATGATGGGTCTGATCACCTATATGCGTACCGACAGTCTGCGCATCTCGGACGAGGCTGTGGCCGCCGCCAAGGAGTATATCGCCGGTGCTTACGGCGAGGCGTATATCTGCCCCTATAAGCGCACATGGAAGACCAAGAGCGCCACGGCAGCACAGGACGCCCACGAAGCCATCCGTCCCTCTGTGCCGTCCCTGACCCCGGACGAGGTGGACAAGAGCATCAGCGGTGATACCGCAAAGCTGTACCGCATGATCTGGAGCCGCTTTATGGCAAGCCAGATGGCAGACTGCCAGCAGGACACCGTGTCGGTCACCGTCAGCGCGGCGGATTACCACTTCAAGGCCAGCGGCTACACCGTGACCTTTGACGGCTTTACCGCCCTGTACGAGGAAGCCACCGACGAAAAGGAAAAGAAGGAAACGAACCTTCCCCCGCTGGAGCAGGGACAGGTGCTCAAGCTGCGGGAACTGAAGAGCGAGCAGAAGTTCACCCAGCCGCCCGCCCGCTATACCGAAGCTACCCTCATCAAGGCGCTGGAGGAAAACGGCATCGGCCGTCCCTCCACCTATGCGCCCATCATCACCACCATCATCGACCGCGGCTATGTGGAGCGCGACCAGAAAAAGCTCAAGCCCACCCTGCTGGGCCGGGCTGTGGACGGGCTGATGCTGGAACAGTTCCCCCACATCGTGGACGTGGATTTCTCCGCCCAGATGGAGAAGAATCTGGATAAGGTGGAAAGCGGCAAGGCCGACTGGCGCAAGACCGTGGACGACTTCTATCAGGGCTTTGAAGCCAGTCTGGAACAGGCTGAAAAGAACATGGAAGGCAAAAAGGTCAAGGTGCCGGACGAGCCCTCCAGCGAGGTGTGCGACCTGTGCGGTCGCCCGATGGTCATCAAGGTGGGCAAGTACGGCAAATTTTTGGCGTGCAGCGGCTTCCCGGAGTGCCGGGGCACCAAGCGTCTGGTCAAGGATACCGGCGGCATCTGCCCCAAGTGCGGCAAGGGACGTCTGCTGGAGCGCAAGAGCTCCAAGGGGCGCATCTACTACGGCTGCGAGCGCTACCCGGACTGCGATTTTATGACTTGGGATATGCCGGTGGCTACCAAGTGCGAAAAGTGCGGCAGCACCCTGTTCCGCAAGGGCGGCAAGCTGTACTGCGCCAAGGAGGGCTGCGGCTTTGAGATGCCGGTGCCCAAAAAGGACTGAACCGGCAGATGGAAAGCCTTCCCCCGGACGGGGGAAGGTGGCATTGCGCGCAGCGCAATGACGGATGAGGGCGCAGACAAAGAATACCCCTCATCAGTCTGCTGCGCAGACAGCTTCCCCCCAAGGGGTGAAGCCTAAAAAGGAAAGACTAAATGAACGAATATAAAGTAACCATTCTGGGCGCGGGTCTGGCGGGCTGCGAAGCGGCTCTCTGGCTGGCGGGCAAGGGCGTGCAGGTAGAGCTGTACGAGCAGAAGCCCGTCCACTTTTCTCCCGCCCACAAAAGCGAGGGTTTTGCGGAGCTGATCTGCTCCAACAGCCTGAAGGCTGAGCGGCTGGACTCTGCCTCCGGTCTGCTGAAGGAAGAGATGCGCCGCATGGGCAGCCGGCTGCTGACCGCCGCCGAGGAGACCCGCGTGGCTGCCGGCGGTGCGCTGGCGGTGGATCGCGATGCCTTCAGCGCCGCCGTCACCCGCATGGTGGAGCAGTGTGAGAAGATCACCGTCCACCGGGAACAGGTGGAAACCATCGACGAGAGCGCTCCCATTCTGGTAGCCACCGGCCCCCTGACCGATGGTGCGCTGGCTGATGAGATCGGACGCCTGACCGGGGACGAGCGGCTGCACTTCTATGATGCCGTTGCGCCCATCGTCACCGCCGAAAGTCTGGACTACGGCAAGGTGTTTGCCGCTTCCCGCTACGACCGTGGCGAGGCCGACTACCTGAACTGCCCCTTCAACAAGGCAGAGTACGAGGCTTTCCACGCCGCGCTTGCTGCTGCGGAGCGTGCCCCCCTGCACGACTTTGACACCGATGCCGAGCAGAGCGCAAAGCCCGACCCGGACGCCCACGGCAAAAAGGCCGATACCGTTACCGTGTACGAGGGCTGTATGCCCATTGAGATCATGGCTGCCCGGGGTGCCGACACCATGCGATTCGGCCCGCTGCGCCCGGTGGGTCTGGTAGACCCGAACACCGGCCACCGTCCTTGGGCAAATGTGCAGCTGCGCGCAGAAAATAAGGAGCGCACCTTGTATAACATCGTGGGCTTCCAGACAAACCTCAAATGGGGTGAGCAGAAGCGGGTGTTCAGCATGATCCCCGGGCTGGAAAATGCGGAGTTTGTGCGCTACGGCGTGATGCACCGCAACACCTTTCTGGATGCGCCCCGGGTGCTCAGCGCGCAGCTGTGCCTGAAAGCACACCCTAACGTGTTTTTTGCCGGGCAGATCACCGGTTTTGAGGGCTATATGGAAAGCGCCGCCTGCGGTCTGCTGGCGGCACGCAATCTCTACGCCCGCTTGGAGGGCAAACAGCTGCCCCCGCCGCCCGCCGATACCATGTGCGGTGCGCTGGTGCAGTATCTGACCACCGAGAACAAGAACTTCCAGCCCATGGGCGCAAACATGGGCATCCTGCCGCCGCTGCCCGCCGAGACCCGTCCCCGGGACAAGCGGCTGCGTTACATGGCACAGGCCGAGCGCGCTGTTGCCAGCTTCCAGCACTGGCTGGAGGAAACTGCTCTGTAAGGCAAACCACCTGAAAGGAGAAAACAGGTATGAAGATCATTGTGGATATGATGGGCGGCGACAACGCCCCGCTGGCTGTTCTGGAAGGCGCTGCACAGGCCGTCAAGGAGTACGGCGTGCAGCTGATCGGCGTGGGTAACGAGGCGCTGGTGCGCAAGACCGCCGCCGAGCACAACATTCCGCTGGACGGCATTGAGCTGGTAAACTGCACCGAGACCATCGAGATGTGCGACGAACCCGCCCGCGCCATCCGCCAGAAGAAGGATTCCTCCATCGTGGTGGGTCTGAACCTGCTCAAGGAGGGCAAAGGCGATGCCTTTGTCTCTGCCGGCAGCACCGGTGCGCTGCACGTTGGCGCAAGCCTTATCGTGCGCACTCTGCGGGGCGTCAAGCGCCCGGCACTGGCTACCATGGTGCCCGCAAAGCAGCAGGCTTATCTGCTGCTGGACTGCGGTGCCAACGTGGAGTGCCGCCCGGAGATGCTGGCCGCTTTTGCGGTCATGGGCAGCTGCTATGTGAACAAGGTGGAGGGCCGCAAGAGCCCCAGCGTGGCGCTTGCCAACAACGGCGCCGAGGAGAGCAAGGGCACCCCCGTGCTGCGGGACGCCCACCAGCTGCTCAAGACTACCCCGGGCATCCGCTTTGTGGGCAATATCGAGCCCCGGGATGTGCCCAACGGCGAGGTGGACGTGGTGGTCTGCGACGGCTTTACCGGCAATGTCATCCTCAAGCTGACCGAGGGCGTGGCTAAGATGCTGCTGGGAATGTTAAAACAAATGTTCCTCGCAAACCTTGGCGGCAAGCTGGCGTATCTGCTGCTCAAGGGCGGCGTTACTGACCTGAAGCACCAGATGGACAGCGAGGAATACGGCGGCGCACCCTTCCTTGGCGCAAAGCAGCCGGTCATCAAGGCACACGGCTCCTCCAAGGCAAAGGGCATCAAAAACGCCATCCGGCAGGCAAAGATCTGCGTGGAGAACGATCTGTGCGGCACCATGCAGTCCGCACTGGACGAGCTGGCCGCAGCACAGAAAACTGAGGAATAAAAGGGAGTAAAAACGACCATGAGCCATCAGTTGGAAACTATCATCGGTTACAAATTCAAAAATCCGGAGCTGCTGGAGACCGCGCTTACCCACACCAGCTACGCCAACGAGAGCCGCACCCCGGTCAAGCACAACGAGCGGCTGGAGTTTCTGGGCGACAGCGTATTGCAGATCGTATCCGCAGACTACCTGTTCCACGCCTACGCTGACCGCCCGGAGGGCGATCTGACCCGCATCCGCGCCAGCCTTGTCAGCGAGGGTGCACTGTTCCAGTTTGCGCAGGAGATCGGCCTTGGCGAGTATCTGCGCCTTGGCCGCGGCGAGGAGCGCTGCGGCGGCCGCACCCGCCCCAGCGTGGTGTCGGACGCCTTCGAGGCCGTTATTGCCGCGTTGTATCTGGACGGCGGCATGGAGGTGGCGCGCAAGTTCATCCTGCCCTTCATCACCGAGGGCAAGCACGCCGAAGCGGACTACAAGACCCGTTTGCAGGAGATCGTGCAGCAGAACCCGGAAGAGCGCCTGAGCTATGTGGTGGAAAGCGAGTCCGGCCCGGATCACGACAAGCATTTTGTGGTGGCGGTGCGCTTTAACTCCGACCGTGTGGCGCGGGGCGAGGGACGCAGCAAAAAAGCCGCCGAGCAGTGCGCCGCCAAGGAAGCACTCAAGCTGCTGGGCGTCATAAAGGAAAAGTAAATGGTATTCAAGGAACTGGAGATCCAGGGCTTTAAAAGTTTTCCCGATAAGGTAAAGATCAGCTTTGATACCGGCGTTACCGGCGTGGTGGGGCCCAACGGCTCCGGCAAGTCCAACCTTTCGGACGCAGTGCGCTGGGTGCTGGGCGAGACCAGCTCCCGCCAGCTGCGTGCTGCCGGCAAGATGGAGGACGTCATCTTTGGCGGCACCCGCAAGCGCAGCCCTATGGGCTTTGCGCAGGTGCGGCTGACGCTGGACAACGCCGCCCACACGCTGGATGTGGACGCGGACGAGGTGACCATCGGCCGCAAATACTACCGCTCCGGCGACAGCGAGTATACCATCAACGGGCAGGTATGCCGTCTGCGGGACGTGTACGAGCTGCTGCTGGATACCGGCATCGGACGGGACGGCTATTCGGTCATCGGGCAGGGACGCATTGCGGAGATCGTGGCGGCAAAAAGCAGCGAGCGCCGCGAGATCTTTGAGGAAGCCTGCGGCATTGCCAAGTACCGCTACCGCAAGACCGAAGCCGAGCGCCGTCTGGCTGCGGCGGGCGAGAACTTAGAGCGCCTGCGGGATATCCTTGGCGAGCTGGAAAGCCGGGTTGGCCCGCTGGAAAAAGAAAGCGCCAAGGCACAGAAGTTTCTGGAACTGAGCGCCCAGCGCAAAACGCTGGAAGTGACCCTGTGGACCGATGGGGTGCACCGCGCCCGGGAGGCTGTGCGCCAGCAGGTGCGGGACTACGAGACCGCCCAGACCGACTACGAGCGTTTTGACCGGGAGACCAAGGCCGCCGAACAGGAGGCTGAGGAGATCCGTATGCAGGCACAGCAGCTGACGGTTGCCGTCGAGCGCCTGAATGGGGATATCCGCAGCATCACCCAGCAGATCAGCGGCTCCGAAAGCCGCATCGCCGTGCTGGAAAACGATATTCTGCGCAACGGCGAGAGTGCGGCTTCCCTGCAGCAGGAGATCGCCGCCGGGCAGCAGGACACTGCCGAAGCGGATGCTGCTTTGCAGCGCCACCGTGCCGTGGCAAAGACCATGGAGACAGCGGGCGAAAAGCTTGCGGCAGAGATCGAAGCGCTGAACGCCGAGCTTGCCCGGCTGGCAGATGCCAGCACCGCCAGCGGTGCCCGCAAGGACAGCCTGCGGACAGAACTTGCCGACTGCACTGCAAAGCGCACCGAAGCACAGGTGGCACAGGCAGCCGCCGAAGCCGCCGGAGATACCGCCCGGCAGCGTCTGCCCGCGCTGGAACAGAGCGCCCGGGACGCTGCTGCACAGCTGGAGGAAACAAGACAGGATCTGGCCGATACCGTAAAATACCGGCAGACGCTGGAGGAAAACGAAAAGCAGCTGGGCAACATCCGCTCCGGTCTGGAGCTCAAGCTGCGCAGCCGCAAGGCCGCGCTGGACGAAGCCGATGCCGCCGAGCAGCGGCTGGGCAGGGAACTGGATGCCGCCCGGCAGCGCCTTTCGGTGCTGCGGGAGCTGGAAAAGAACATGGATGGCTACCAGAACTCGGTGCGTGCGGTCATGCGCGCCGCCGGAGCCCGCCGCCTGCGGGGCGTTCTGGGGCCGGTGTCCACCATCCTGAAAGTGGAGTCCGGGTGCGAGGTTGCCATCGAGACCGCGCTGGGCGGCGCGCTGCAGAATATCGTGGTGGAAAACGAAGCCGCCGCGAAAGCCGCTATCGCCCTGCTGCGCAACGACCATGCAGGCCGCGCCACCTTCCTGCCGCTGGATACCGTGCAGCCCGGCGCGTTCCGGGGGCGGCTGTCCGGCACGGCGCGGCTGGCCTCTGCGCTGGTGCAGGCTGACCCCCGGTACGAGAATATCGTCTCGAACCTGCTGGGACGCATCATCGTGGTGGAGGATATCAATGAAGCCTCCCGCGTGGCGCGGGACAACGGCTACCACAACAAAGTGGTCACCATGGACGGACAGGTGATCAATGCAGGCGGCAGCTTTACCGGCGGCAGCGTGCAGCGCAGCGCCGGTCTGTTCACCCGCAAGCAGGAGATGGAGGAGCTGCGCCTGAAGGCGGCGAAGCTGCAAAAGGACTGCATTGCCGCACAGGAAAAGACCGACCAGTGTAAAGAGCAGGCAGATGCTTTGCAGGCAGAGCTGACCGCCACCGCCAGCGAGCAGATCACCGCCGCCAACGACCGCGTGCGTGCAGAAGCCGAGCAGAAGCGGCTGGAAGCTGCCGCCGCCCAGCTGGAAACTGCCGTGCAGAACGCGCAGCAGCAGATGGACGCCTTGCAGGCTGCCTTGAACGACAGCCGCACCAAGGCCGATGCCGCAGCCTTGCAGCAGGCAGAGCTGACGGCGCAGATCGAGCAGCTGACTGCCGAGCTGAGCCGCATCGCGCAGGGCAGCGACAGTTTTCTGACCCAGCAGAACCAGCTGGCACAGGCGCTCAGCGCCAAGCGGCTGGAACAGGTGACCCGCCGCAAGGACGCGGAACTGGCTTACAGCCAGATCGCTGCGCTGGAACAGCGTGCAAAGGACGCCGCTGCCCGCCGCACCGCGCTGGAAGAAAGCCTTGCCGCCCTTGCTGCCCGCAGCGAAGCCTGCCGCACCGAGATCGCAGCCATCCGCAAGGCCAAGACCGACAGCCAGACTGCCATTACCCAAAAGGAGCAGGCCATCCGCGAAGCTACCGAAAAGCGGCTTGCCTGCCAGCAGAAGGAAACGGAAGCGCTGGCAAAAGCCCGCACCGCCTCCGACAGCCGCGAGGAGATGGGCCGGGAGATGGCGCGCCTTGCCGAGCGCAAGGCCGCTGCCGAGACCGAGTACGACCAGACCGTGGCAAAGCTGTGGGACGAGTACCAGCTCTCGGTCAGTCAGGCCGAGGAGCTGTGTGTGGAGTTCGACAGCCTGACCGCTCTGCGGGCACAGGTGGCCGACCTGCGCGGCAAGATCCGCGCCCTTGGCAGCGTGAACGTGAGCGCCATCGAGGAGTACAAGGAAGTCAAAGCCCGTTACGATGAGCTGTCCCATCAGGTGACCGACGTGGAGGAGAGCCGCAACGAGCTGAGCCGCATGATCGCAAAGCTTTCCGCCCAGATGCGGGAGATCTTCACCGACAGCTTCCGCGCCATCAACGAAAACTTCAGCCGCGTATTCACCGAGCTGTTCGGCGGCGGCGAAGCCAGCCTTGTGCTGGAGGACGAAAGCGATGTACTGGCCTGCGGTATCGGCATCCGGGTAGCGCCGCCGGGCAAGGTGATCAAGAATCTGGAAGCACTTTCCGGCGGCGAGCAGGCGCTGGTGGCGATCAGCATCTACTTTGCCATTCTGGCGGTGAACCCCGCGCCCTTCTGCATTCTGGACGAGATCGAAGCCGCCTTGGACGATGCCAACGTGGTGCGGTTTGCCCAGTATCTGCGCCGCATCAGCGACAAGACCCAGTTCATCGTCATCACCCACCGCCGCGGCACCATGGAAGCCGCCAACGTGCTGTATGGCGTGACCATGCAGGAGGACGGCGTGTCCAAACTGCTCAAGCTGGATCTGGAACAGGTTGACGCAACGCTAGTTTCCTGATATAAAATAAACAGAAAATAGATAGGAGGACCACTATGGCGTTCTTCGGATTTGGAAAAAAAGAAAAAGATAAGATGAAAACGGGTCTGGAAAAGACCCGCACCGGCTTCTGGGGCAGCATTATGAACACCCTGACCGGCAGCGTCATCGACGATGAGATGTACGATGATCTGGAAGAAAAGCTGATCCTTGCCGACGTAGGCGGCGAGGTAGCGGTGCATCTGGTGGACAAGCTCCGCGACCGTGTGCGCGACAAGGGGCTGAAAACCGGCGAACAGGCCGCAGATGCCCTGCGCGACATCATTGCCGAGGAGATGACCCCGGAAGCCGAGATGGCGCTGGACGGCAAGCCCGCCGTCATTCTGGTCATCGGCGTCAACGGCGTGGGCAAGACCACCAGCATTGCCAAGCTGGCCGATTACTACACCCGGCAGGGTAAGCGGGTCATGCTGGCTGCCGGCGACACCTTCCGCGCTGCTGCCAGCGAGCAGCTGGAGATCTGGGCAAGCCGCGCCGGTGTGCCCATCGTCAGCGCGGGCGAGGGCGCAGACCCCGCTGCCGTCATCTTTGATACGGTCAAGTCTGCCACTGCACGCGGCTATGATATGGTCATTGCGGACACCGCAGGCCGTCTGCACAACAAATCAAACCTGATGGCAGAGCTTTCCAAGATCAGCCGCAGCGTCAAAAAGGCAAGCCCGGAAGCCAGCCTTGAGACCCTGCTGGTGCTGGATGCCATCACCGGGCAGAACGCCATCAGTCAGGCCAAGGAGTTCTGCAAGGCTGCCGATGCCACCGGCATCATCCTGACCAAGCTGGACGGCACCGCCAAGGGCGGCTGCGTCGTGGCGGTCAAGCAGCGTCTGGGCCTGCCGGTGCGCTTTATCGGCGTGGGCGAGGGCATCGACGACCTGCTGCCCTTTACCCCGGAGGGCTTTGTGGAAGAGCTGCTCCCCCGTGAATGGAAGCATTAAGGAGGCGCGGAAAATGAAAATTTGTGCAGCCACCGGCAACGCCGGAAAGCTTCGCGAACTGCGCCGCATTCTGGAAGCGCAGGGGCACGAGGTGGTCAGCCAGAAGGAACTGGGCATCACCATCGAGCCGGAGGAGACCGGCACCACCTTTGCCGAGAATGCTCTCATCAAGGCCGAGACCATCTGCAAGGCCAGCGGTCTGCCCACCATCGCCGATGACTCCGGCCTGTGTGTGGACGCGCTGGACGGCGCACCCGGCGTGTACAGCGCCCGCTACTGCGGCCACCACGGCGACGATGAAGCCAACAACGATAAGCTTTTGGCTGCCATGCAGGCGGTGCCTGCCGGGCAGCGGGGCGCAAAGTTCGTCTCGGCGGTATGCTTCATCCTGCCGGACGGCCGGCACCTGACCTGCATGGGCGAGTGCCCGGGCAGCATTGCCTTTACGCGGCTGTGCGGCGACTACGGCTTTGGCTACGACCCGCTGTTCATCCCCGCCGACTGCGGCGTGGGCAAAACGGACAAGCGTCCCAACACCGAGAACCGCAGCTACGCCCAGCTGACCCCGGATGAAAAGGACGCCATCAGCCACCGCGGCAACGCGCTGGCGGAGCTGGAAAAGCAGCTGCCCAGCTTTCTGAGTGCAGTCACGGAAGAAGGCGTTATCGCACAGGTGTCTGGAAAAGTAGAGATCAAGCTGAAATGATCGTAAGTCCGAAGATGGCTCGCCCTCTCCGCCTCACCTTGTTCGGCACCTCTCCCAAAGGGAGAGACCTTGGCAAAACCACAAACTTTATCTCCTCGCCAGAGGCTCTCCCTTTGGGAGAGCTGGCGCGAAAGCGCCTGAGAGGGCGAGGTCGCTGACAGATACGCCCCATCCCGTGAAAAAGTAAAATTGAAAAATCCGAAATATCAACCTCAAAATAAAGGAGAAAAACTATGCTGACTAGCAAACAGCGCGCCATTCTGCGCGGCAAGGCAAATACCATGGACCCCGTTTACATCGTGGGTAAGGGCGAGATCGACGAGACCCTGATCCAGGGCGTGAAGGACTGTCTGGACGCCCGGGAACTCATCAAGCTCAAGGTGCTGGAAAACAGTATGTACAACGCCCGCGAGGCTGCTACCAAGCTGGCAGAGGCCACCGGCGCAGACTGCGTGCAGGTCATCGGCTCCAAGTTCGTGCTGTATCTGCAAAAGAAAAAGGACAGCGCCTACGCTGCCCTTCTGAAGTAAGATGAAGATCCTTCTCTATGGCGGCAGCTTTGACCCGCCCCATAACGGCCACCTGAATAACCTGCGTGCAGCGGCAGACCGCGTGCACCCGGATAAGATCGTGGTGATGCCGGCAGGCACTTCCCCCTTTAAGGAGGGGACAAATGCTTCCGGTGCGCTGCGGCTGGAAATGTGCCGGTGCTTTGCGGCACTGGCGCAGGAGCCGGGTATGCCGCCGCTGGAAGTAAGCGGCTGGGAGGTGGCGCAGGCCGCAGCGGGCAGCCGCAATTATACCGTGCTCACGCTGGAAATGCTGGCGCGGGAAAACCCCGGCGCTATACTGTATCTTGCTATTGGCAGCGATATGCTGCTCAGCTTTGAGGGCTGGCACCGCTGGCAGGATATCCTGCGCATTGCGCGGGTGGTGGTCACCAGCCGGGATATCGGCGATGCCCCGGCGCTGCACGCAAAGGCAAAGCAGCTGGACCCGTCGGGCGGACGCATCCTGTTTGCCCCCGTGCAGGCGCTGCCCATGTCCAGCAGCCAGCTGCGGGCCCGGCTTGCCGCCGGAGAGGAATGCGAAGCCGAACTGCCGGAAGCGGTGCGCACCGTCATCCGGCGGGAAGGACTATACCGGAACACAGAAGGAAGTAGCAGATAAATGGATCTGAAACAGGCAAAGGAACTTGTGCGCGGCCGCTTGAGCGATAAGCGCTACGAGCATACCATCAACGTGAAAAAAATGGCCGTCAAGCTGGCCAAGCACTACGGCACCGACCCGGAACAGGCCGCACTGGCTGCGCTTTTGCACGATGCCGCCAAGGAACTGCCCAAGGACGAGATGCGCGCCATCATGCAGGCATACCCGCAGTATGCGCAGGGCGGCGAAGCACGCCCCACGCCGGTGTGGCACGGCATCTGTGCCGCCATTCTGGCGCGTACGGAGTGGGGCGTCACAGACGAAGCCGTGCTCAGCGCCATCGCCTGCCATACCGCAGGCAAGGCGGGCATGACCCAGCTGGACAAGATCTTGTATCTGGCCGATATGACCAGTGCCGAACGGGACTGGCCCGGGGTGGAAAAGCTGCGCAAGCTGGAAATGAAGGATTTGGACGCGGCCATGCTGGCGGCGCTCAAGCAGACCAACGGCTTTGTGCTGTCCGAGGGCAAGCCCCTAGACCCCGAGAGCAAGGCCGCCTACGAGGATATCTTAGCGCACAGCGGGCAGAATGAAGGGTGAAAAGCCGGGCACCGATTAAAAATGGTTTCGGCCATCCCCGGATAAAACAATTGCAGATTTTGCCGTACCATGCTATACTGAAGGATATGACAGGTCTGCAGGTAAAAAACTCTGCAGAGCAGTGAAAAGCTGGAGGATATAAAAGCATGAGCCAGACGCCACGCCATATCAATACAGACCGCTCGCTCAGCCGCCCGGATCAGGCGGCGCGTGCCCCGCAGGCTGCCCCGGAGCAGAACACCCGCAGCACTGCCGGGGCGCAGCACGCCGCGCCGCCCCGCTATGCAGCACAGCCCGATCTGGGCGGGGACGATGCACCGCGCCGCCGCAAAAAAAAGAAAAAGACCCCGTTGTGGCTGCCCTTTGCCATCGTGATGGGCGTGATCGCCGTGATCTCCGGTGTGGTGGTGTACGGTGTGAGCCTTGTGAACAAGGTGGAGGACAGCATCCGCCCGGCAGAAAGCGCCCCCTCCATCGTGGAGGAGATCCAGACCGCCGAGGAATATAAGGGCGATGTGGTCAACATTCTGGTCTGCGGCATCGACTTTGAAGAGGGACGCTCTTACAGCGACACCAGCTCCAACGACGGCATGACGGATATGATCCTGTACTGCCAGTTTGATATCAAGGGCGGTGCGCTGCGGATGCTGCAGATCCCCCGCAATACGCTGGTGACCACCCAGAACCGCAAGCTTACCCTTTCCAACGGCAAGACCTATGCCGTTTCCAACTACCAGATCAACTCGGTGGCGCTTTCCAACGGCGGCAGCATTGCCGCGCTGGCAGATGTCATCTACGACCAGTACCACCTGCCCATCGACTACTATGTTACCATCGATATGCAGGCGCTGGTGGAAATGGTGGATAACTTCGGCGGCATCGAGGTGTATATCCCCCGGGATATGTCCTACGGCGGCAGCAAGCTGCTGAAAGGCTACCGCAATCTGGACGGTGCTTCGGCGGAGTTCTTTGTGCGCTGCCGCCACGGTGACGGCTACGCAAACTCTGATATCGACCGCTTGAATATGCAGCGCTACTTCTACGCAGGTCTGTTCAAGCGCGCCCGCGCTATGGGCATTACCGATATCCTGAACCAGCTGCCGCTGATATTCAAGGACTATATCCACACGGATATGGATATCACCACCATCGCAAAGCTGCTGGCGTCCTTCCTCAAGATCGACAGCTCCAATATCATTCTGGCGCAGACGCCGGTGTTCATGGGCGTGCCCAACGTGGGCAAGACCGACTCCTTTGCCGGCTACTCCTGCGTGGTGCCGGATGCCGGCTCCATCGCAAACCTGCTCAACCAGTATTTCTGCACCTACACCGGCCCGGTGGAGGTAAGCGAGCTGCACATGGTCACCGACCAGTGGCCCCACGGCAGCGCATCCACCGATGCCAACGTGCAGTATATGGGACGCATCGATAAGGAATCCGACGACGCCATCCTCAGCGGCGATACCGACCTTTCCGGCGCTGTGACCACCGATGGTCAGGCAGCGGGCACCGGACAGTAACAACAAAAACAATGCCCTGCACACCGGGTGCGGGGATGTTCCGACAGAAGGGAGAAACACATGGATAATTTCAACGACAGCAAGGCGCTTGCCATTGAGATCGCCAAGATTTTGGACAAGAAGAAGGCACAGGATGTGCGGGTGCTCAAGGTGGAAAGCCTGACCGTCCTGACCGATTATTTCGTCATCGCCTCCGGTACCTCCACCACGCAGGTGGCGTCTCTGGCAGACGAGGTGGAGTACGAGCTTTCGCAGAAGGGTCTGGAACCCTACAGCACCGAGGGTCACGACACCAAGAACTGGGTGCTGCTGGATTACTCCAACGTCATCGTGCACGTCTTTGTGCCCAACAGCCGCGCCTACTATGATCTGGAACACCTGTGGGCAGACGGCGAGCCGGTGGACATCTCGGAGTACCTGACCCCGGATAGCAGCATTGAATAATTAAGGCAAAAAGGTTTGCTTCTGGCAGAACCCGCTCCGTTATTGCGGCGCAATAGGGAAAGTTGGCAGAAAAGCTCCCCCCTCGGGGGAGCTGGCAGGGCGAATGCCCTGACTGAGAGGGTTTGTACCGGAAGTACCTTAAAAGCATACGCCCCCAAGCAACGGTATTTTGGTTAAAGTCTGGAGCTGATTACAAACATGAAGTATGATTACAAGGCTGTTGAAGCCAAGTGGCAGAAGGTGTGGGAGGACGAAAAGACCTTCCATGTCGAGATCGACCACAAAAAACCCAAGTTCTATGCCCTTGTGGAGTTCCCGTATCCTTCGGGTGCGGGCCTGCACGTCGGCCATCCCCGCAGCTACACCGCGCTGGACGTGGTAAGCCGCAAGCGCCGTAAAAACGGCTACAATGTGCTGTACCCCATGGGCTGGGATGCCTTCGGTCTGCCCACCGAGAACTTCGCCATGAAGAACCACATCCACCCGGCCATCGTCACCAAGAGCAACGTGGATCATTTCCGCAGCCAGCTCAAGGCGCTGGGCTTCTCCTTTGACTGGGATCGCGAGATCAACACCACCGACCCCGAGTACTACAAGTGGACCCAGTGGATCTTCCTGCAGCTGTACAAGCACGGTCTGGCGTACAAGAAGGAAATGAACGTCAACTGGTGCACCGGCTGCAAGTGCGTGCTGGCAAACGAGGAAGTTGTCAACGGCGTGTGCGAGCGCTGCGGCAGCGAGGTGGTGCACCGCGTCAAGAGCCAGTGGATGCTCAAGATCACCGCTTATGCCGATAAGCTGATCGACGGTCTGGACGGCCTGGATTACATCGAGCGCGTGGCCACCCAGCAGAAGAACTGGATCGGCCGCAGCCACGGCGCAGAAGTGAACTTCGGCACCACCGCCGGAGACACCCTGACCGTGTACACCACCCGCTGCGATACCCTGTTCGGCGCTACCTACATGGTCATCTCTCCGGAGCACGCCCTGCTCAAGGCATGGCTGGAAAAAGGCATCATCAAGAACGCCGATGCCGTCAAGGCTTATCAGGCCGAAGCTGCCCGCAAGAGCGACTTTGAGCGCAGCGAGCTGAACAAGGAAAAGACCGGCGTGCAGCTGGACGGTGTAATGGGCATCAACCCGGTCAACGAGACCGAGATCCCCATCTTCATCTCCGACTACGTTCTGTCCACCTACGGCACCGGCGCCATCATGGCCGTGCCCGCCCACGATACCCGCGACTGGGAATTCGCCAAGAAGTTCGGCCTGCCCATCATCGAGGTGGTCAAGGGCAGCACCCCGTCCAATCTGGACGAAGCTGCCTTTACCGATGTGGCTACCGGTACGCTGGTCAACTCCGGCTTCCTGAACGGCCTGTCCGTGGTCGATGCCAAAAAGAAGATGATCACCTGGCTGGAAGAGAACGGCAAGGGCCGCGATAAGGTCAACTACAAGCTGCGCGACTGGGTGTTCAGCCGTCAGCGTTACTGGGGCGAGCCCATCCCCATGGTGCACTGCGACAAGTGCGGCTGGCAGCCCCTGCCCGAGAGCAGCCTGCCGCTGACCCTGCCGGACATCACCGACTTTGAGCCGGGCCCGGACGGCGAATCCCCGCTGGCACGCCACAAGGACTGGGTCAAGACCACCTGCCCCTGCTGCGGCGGCCCCGCTACCCGCGAGACCGACACCATGCCCCAGTGGGCCGGTTCCTCCTGGTACTTCCTGCGCTATATGGACCCCCACTGCAAGGATGCTCTGGCCTCCAAGGAAGCGCTGGAATACTGGTCTCCGGTGGACTGGTACAACGGCGGCATGGAGCACACCACCCTGCACCTGCTGTACAGCCGTTTCTGGCATAAGTTCCTGTACGATATCGGTGTGGTGCCCACGGCAGAGCCTTACCAGAAGCGCACTGCCCACGGCATGATCCTTGGCCTGAACCCCCACAGCTTTGTCAACCTGCCCGCTGAGGAGCAGGAGAAGCTGCTCAAGGAGTACGGCAGCCAGAAGGCCGCCGAGAAGGCACTGGAAGAGAAGTACGGCGAGATGGCGCGCCATCCCATCGTGAAGATGTCCAAGAGCCTTGGCAACGTCATCAACCCCGACGAGGTGGTGGACCAGTACGGTGCTGACACCATGCGTCTGTACGAGATGTTCATGGGCGACTTTGAGCAGGCTGCACCGTGGCAGACCTCTGCCATTGCGGGCTGCAACCGCTTCCTTGACCGCGTGTGGGCACTGAGCGACAAGCTGGTGGAGGGCGAGGGCTACCGCCCCGCCATGGAGACCCTGATGCACCAGACCATCAAGAAGGTCAGCGCAGATATCGAGGGTCTGAAGATGAACACCGCCATTGCCCAGCTGATGACGCTGGTCAACGCCCTGTACGACAACGGCGGCGCGACCAAGGCCGAGTTTGAGACGCTGGTGCAGCTGCTGAACCCCTTCGCTCCCCACATGACCGAGGAGCTGTGGGAAAAGCTGGGTCACAGCCACGATGAGCAGCTGGCTTACTATCCGTGGCCTGCCTACGAGGAAGCCAAGTGCGTGGAAGCTGCTGTGGAGATCGCCGTGCAGGTGAACGGCAAGGTGAAGGCACGTCTGAAGGTGCCCGCAGACATCACCGCCGAGGACGCCATTGCCGCCGCCAAGGCAGACCCCGCTGTGGCTGCTGCGCTGGAAGGCAAGCAGCTGGTCAAGGAGATCTACGTCAAGGGTCGTCTGGTCAATCTGGCTGCCAAGGGCTGAGTTTTGCTGCTCCGCTGAATAAGCGTGAACATATCATCACCCGCAGAGGCGGACTTGGCGCAGGAAACACCCGGCAGCGTCTGTTCAAAAATCTTTCAAAAGTTTTGAGCAAAAACTTTCAAAAAAAGGTTGACGAACCGGATAAAATGCGCTATACTGTCTACTGTTAGTTACCATGTAACAACGAAATTCCTGCCTCACGGTCCAAGGGAGGGAATAAGATGTCGGAAATTCGTGTTAAAGAGGGCGAGTCGCTGGAAAGCGCACTGCGTCGCTTCAAGCGCAGCACTGCTCGCAGCGGTGTGCTCGCAGAGGTTCGTAAGCGCGAGGCTTACGAGAAGCCGTCTGTTAAGCGCAAGAAGAAGTCCGAAGCAGCCCGCAAGCGCAAGTTCAAGTAATCACTTGCTTGGAATCGCACGTTGCTTTAGATTTTAAACGCGTTGCTAACGCCGATGTAGGGGAGCCTGTTTATGCAGGTTCCCCTATTTTCATTTTAAAGCTGCTTTGCGCAGGGCAGACTGAGAGGGTCTATTTATGCTCATTACCCCCGAATATGTTTTTAAGGACGTTACCCATATCACGCCGGAATGGCTTGCCGCCAAGGGCATCACGGCGCTGGTGCTGGATATCGACAACACCCTGACCGCAGACCGCAGTCAGGAGCTGCCGGAGGAGGTGGCCGCGTGGCTTGCCGCCATGCGCAAAGCCGGGGTAAAGCTGACCATCGTTTCCAACGGTGCAGAAAAGCGGGTGCGCCCCTTTGCTGAAAAGCTGGGGCTTGCCTACTTGTACCGCGCAGCCAAACCCCTGCCCTTTGCGCTGATGGTGGCGCAGCACCGTATGGGCGTGAAGCACCGCCAGATGGCCATGGTGGGCGACCAGCTCTACGCCGACCGCATGGTGGCGGCGCTGTACGGCATCCCCGGGCTGATGGTCATCCCCCGCGGGCCGGATTTGGGCGCACAGGTCATCCTCAAGCGCAAGTGGGAAAAGAAACACTGGCAGAAGTACTACGACCGGGGAGGAAAGACCCTATGAGTGAAGCTTGGAACATCCGGTTCGGCACTGCAGGCACCAGCGACAGCTTTGCCGCCCAAGGCTACAAAAGCAGTCTGGATGTGCCGGAGTACACCGCCAAAATGGGACTGAATGCCTTTGAGTACCAGTGCGGGCGCGGGGTGCGTCTGGGGCTGGATAAGGCCGCCCGCATGGCTGCCCTTGCCGCAGAGCGGGACATCCTGTTCAGCGTCCACGCACCTTATTATATCAGTATGTCCAGTCTGGAAGAGGACAAGCGGCTGAACAGCATCCAGTACCTGCTGCAAAGCGCGGCGGTGTGCCGGGCGCTGGGCGGCAGACGCATCATCTTCCACTCCGGCAGCTGCGGCAAACAGAGCCGGGAAGCTGCGCTGGAAAAGGCACTGGATACCATGCGCCGCGCCGTGGCTGCGCTGGACGAGGCTGGCTTTGAGGATATGACCCTGTGCCCGGAGACCATGGGCAAGGTAGGGCAGCTGGGCACGCTGGACGAGGTGCTGGCGCTGTGCGGCATGGACAGCCGCATCACCCCCTGCATCGACTTCGGCCACCTGAACGCCCGCACGCTGGGCGGCATCCAGACCAAGGCGGACTATGCTGCCATTCTGGACCGCATGGCCGAGGTGCTGGGCGATGACCGCGCCCGGCAGTTCCATGTGCACTTTTCCCGCATTGAATACTCGGCGGGCGGCGAAAAGCGCCACTGGACCTTTGCCGATACCCAGTTCGGCCCGGAGCCCCAGCCCCTGATGGAGCTGCTGGCACAGCGCCAGCTGACCCCGGTGGTCATCTGCGAGAGTGCGGGCACACAGGCCGAGGACGCGCAGACGATGCAGCAAATGTACCGCGCAGCGCGGAATGCGTAAAAGATTTTGTGTTTTTATCGTCTTTTTTGCCCAAACCCCTTGCCAAACAGGGGCAGATTGGGTAAAATAAATAGAGATATGCGTTAAGCATCTGAGATTAAATTTATGGAGGAATTCCTATGATTTCTGCAGGCGAGTTTCGCAATGGCGTGACCTTTGAGCAGGACGGCCAGGTTCTTCAGGTCGTTGAGTTCCAGCACGTCAAGCCCGGCAAGGGCGCTGCCTTTGTCCGCACCAAGACCAAGAACGTCATCACCGGTTCTGTGGTCGAGACCAGCTACAACCCCACCGCTAAGTTCCCGCAGGCTTTCATCGAGCGTAAGGACGTGACTTACAGCTACGAGGACGGCGATCTGTACCACTTCATGGACAACGAGACCTACGATGACATCCCCGTCAACGCAGCCGATGTGCCCGATAACTTCAAGTTCTGCAAGGAGAACGAGCTGTGCAAGCTGCTGAGCTACAAGGGCAAGGTGTTCAGCGTCGAGATCCCCAACTTCATCGAGCTGGAAGTCACCCAGACCGAGCCGGGTGTCAAGGGCAACACTGCTACCAACACCCTGAAGCCCGCTACCGTTGAGACCGGCGCCGAGATTCGTGTGCCCCTGTTCATCAACGAGGGCGATCACATCCGCATCGATACCCGCACCGGCGAGTATATGGAGCGCGTCTGATCATTTGTCGCATACCGGGCAGCGGGCAACCGTTTGCCCGGTTTTTGTATTACAAACAAGGAGGGCATTTCAGATGGAACTGAACAAGAAAGCAGCCTACCTGCAGGGCTTAGTGGACGGTCTGGGCGTGGATGAGAGCACCAAAGAGGGTAAGATCATCAAGGCCATGGCCGCTCTGCTGGGCGAGATGGCCGATGCCATTGCCGCCATGGACGAGGATCTGACCCACGCCTACGACCAGATCAACGATCTGAGCGAGGAGCTGGAGGATCTGGAAGCCGACCTGTACGAGGACGAGGATGCCGAGGACGAGGACGACGACGCAGCCGACGAGGATGAGGATGCGGGAGATGACGACATCGCCAGCGAGCCCTTCTACGAGGTAGCCTGCCCCGCCTGCGGCGAGACCGTCTACGTCAGCGAGGATGATCTGGATGCAGGCGAAGCCAACTGCGCCCACTGTGGTGTGACCTTTGAGGTCGCACTGGAAGGCGAGGAGGACGAAGCCAAGGACGCCCCTGTGCAGTACGAGGTGACCTGCCCCGCCTGCGGAAAGACCGCCGTATTTGAGGAGGATGAGCTGCTGGACGGCGCACCCAAGTGCCCCAACTGCGGCGAGCCGCTGGACTTTGAGGTGACCGAGGAGTAAGATTTTCTCTTATTCTTGTGAAAATGGGATCCAGGAAATAGCACTTTTTGCTGCTGATGCTGTTTTCCTTTACGACCCCACTCGTGAAAAGGCAATTTTGGAAAATCCGCAGATTTTTCAAAATTGCAACTACAAAATAAACTTCCTTATAAAAAACGCAATGCCGGGCAGTCCGCAGACTGTCCGGCATTGTTCATTTTAATTTGATTCAGCGGGTCTCGTTGGCCTTCTGCAGCCAGATGCCGCCGATGTCCAGCGCATTGTACAGGCCGTGCTTGGTGGTCTGGCGCGCTACGCGCTCCTGCGGTGCCTTGGTGGTATCGGTAGAAAGCAGCATCAGGTGTACCTTGTCGGCTACCTGCTGCTCGCCCACCGGGGTGGTGGTCAGGATCTGCAGATACAGCACATAGGGATCGGTCATGCTGCCGTAATACAGCTCGTTGTCCTTGCGGACGAGGGGCTTGCCTTTATAAGTCAGTTTCGGTGTATATGCCATCGTGAAAGCCTCCCTGTCGTTTGATTCATCTTAGTATAACACATTCTGCCTATGGGATGCAAGCGTTTGCGGCAGTGCTCTGTCAGTTTTGCACCAAAACAGCCCCGTACCGTGCAAAACCGGCAGCACATTTTTGGCAAATGGGGTTTGCTGTTGGGTGCAGTTATGCTATACTATAAATAGAACAGCCCGCATTCCGGGCCGGAAGTGAGGGAACGACAATGGCAGATTATCAGGAATACCGGCGGCGCATCCTGCACCGGCGCTGGCGCAGGGTATTTATCATCGTCGCCCTTCTGGCGCTTCTGGCTCTGCTGGGCGCCATCGGCATCCTGTGGAAGGTGCTGCACCGGGAGCGCGTGGATACCGCCCTGAGCCAAAACACCATTCTGCGGCAGGTGACCACGGATAATACATGGAACACGGTCAACTACCCGCTGGCGCGGCAGCTCCGGGTGCAGACGCTGGAGGATAGCACCGAGACCGCACTGGACTTCCGCATGGCAGCGCTGCCGGCCAGCGCTCCGGTGGAAAAAAGCTGGTTTGCGCAGGTCAGTTTTGTGGGCGACAGCCTGACGCAGGGGCTGCAGATCTACGATACCGGTCTGCCCGGGGCGCAGTTCTGCGCTTATAAGGGGGTAGGCCCCAACGCCTTTGTCAACGGTACCAGCTGCAAGCGGGTGGACGGCGTGACAGAGATCCCGCTGGACGCTTTGACCGCCCAGCAGCCCAAGGCCGTCTATGTACTGCTGGGCAGCAACGTGCTGGGGCGGGACACCGATTACACCAGCTTTCTGACCTACTACCGCCTGATGCTGGACATGATCAGTCAGGCACTGCCGGATGCAAAGATCTATGTGCAGTCCATCACGCCGGTAAGGCCGGAGGTGAGCGCACAGGAAAACCACGCAGGGCTGAACCGCGACCGCCTGTGCCGCATCAACAACGAGCTGGCCGCCATTGCGCTGGAAAAGGACTGCTATTTCCTCAACCTGTGGGAGGTGCTGGCAGACGAAAACGGCGACCTGATCGAAAGCTACGCCCAGCCGGACGGTTACCACATCAAGCCGGAGGGCTATGCCGCATGGGTGGACTACCTTTGCAGCCACACCATGGAGTAAAAAGAACATAAAAGGCGCTGTCCCTGCGGACAGCGCCTTTTGTGTTTATCAGTTTTTTATCAGAACAGGCCGGTGATCTTGCCGTCGGCGTCCACGTCGATGTTCACGGCGGCGGGCTTTTTGGGCAGACCGGGCATGGTCATGATGTTGCCGCAGATGACGACCACGAAGCCTGCACCGGCGGCCAGACGCACCTCGCGCACCTCCATGGTAAAGCCGGTGGGAGCACCGGTCAGCTTGGCGTTGTCGCTGAAACTGTACTGGGTCTTGGCAATGCAGACGGGCAGGTCGCCGTAGCCCATCTCGGTCAGCTCGGCCAGCGTCTTGCTGGCGGCGGCGCTGTAGTTTACGCCATCGGCGCGGTAGACCTTGGTGGCAATGGCGTTGATCTTGTCCTTCAGGGGCATCTCCAGCGGGTAGGTGTACTGGATGGGACGATCCTCCAGAATCTCCAGTACCTTTTCAGCCAGTGCCTTGCCGCCCTCGCCGCCCTTGGCGAACACCTCGCTCAGCACGCAGGGCACACCCTGCTCGGCGCAGACCTGCTCAACATAAGCCTGCTCCTCGGCGGTGTCGGTGGGGAAGGCGTTGATGGCAACCACCACCGGCAGACCGAAGCCGTTCTTCAGGTTGTCGATGTGACGGATCAGGTTGGAAGCACCGGCCTTGACAGCTTCGAGGTTGGGCTGGTTCAGGTCTGCCTTGGCTACGCCGCCGTGGCTCTTGAGGGCGCGCACGGTAGCCACCAGCACACAGGCAGAGGGGGCAATACCGGCATAGCGGCACTTGATATCCAAGAATTTCTCCGCGCCCAGATCGGCACCGAAGCCAGCCTCGGTAATGGTGTAGTCTGCCAGCGAAAGGCTGAGCTTGGTGGCCAGCACGCTGTTGCAGCCGTGGGCAATGTTGGCAAAGGGGCCGCCGTGGATGATGGCGGGGTTGTTTTCCAGCGTCTGCACAAGGTTCGGGTCCAGTGCGTCCTTCAGCAGGGCGGTCATGGCACCGGCTGCGCCGATCTCACCGGCAGTCACCGGCTTTCCGTCGTAGGTGTAGGCGCACACGATGCGGGACAGCCGCTCTTTCAGGTCGGAGATGCTGGTGGCAAGGCAGAAGATTGCCATGACCTCGCTGGCGACCGTGATGTCAAAGCCGTCCTCGCGGGGGGTGCCGTTCACCTTGCCGCCCAGACCGTCCACGATGAACCGCAGCTGCCGGTCGTTCATGTCCATGCAGCGCTTCCATGTAATGCGGCGGGGGTCGATATTCAGCGGGTTGCCCTGCTGGATGCTGTTGTCGATCATGGCAGCCAGCAGGTTGTTGGCGGTGCCAATGGCGTGCAGGTCGCCGGTAAAGTGCAGGTTGATATCCTCCATGGGCACCACCTGTGCGTAGCCGCCGCCGGCAGCGCCGCCCTTCACGCCGAACACGGGGCCAAGGCTGGGCTCGCGCAGGCAGAGCATAGTCTTTTTGCCCAGTGCGTTCATGGCATCGGCCAGACCTACGCTGGTGGTGGTTTTGCCCTCACCGGCAGGGGTGGGGCTGATGGCGGTGACAAGGATCAGCTTGCCCTGCTTTTTGGCGTTGTGGATCAGCCGGTGGTCGATCTTGGCCTTGTAGCGGCCATAGGGGATCACACTTTCGTCCTCCAGACCCAGCTGAGCTGCGATCTGGGTGATGGGCTTCATTTTGGCTTCCTGCGCGATCTCGATATCGGTCTTCATACAGACATCCTCCTTGATAGCAAAAAAGGACAGCTTTGCGCAGCAATTGCGCAAGGCTGCCCAGACGGTCGGCATTGACATCCCATGCACCCCTGCACTGTGGTGCTCCACAAGGTTCCGTCAGCAGGGATGCGGTCTATGCTGTAAAGATAGCACATCGCCGGGGTGTTTGTCAAGGAGGTACAGTTACAAAAATCACCCATAAATGCATAAAATTTTTTGCGTTATCCAAGGGTTTGTGCTATACTTATTCTGGGTTATTATGAAAACAACGACAGAAAGCAGGAAATCCATATATGCTGCAAAACCCTCAGTTACATTATCTGGACAACGCGGCCACCACCATCGTAGCGCCGGAGGTGGCGGACGTCATAAACAAGGCCATGCGGGAGCACTGGGCAAACCCTTCCAGCTTATACGGCCCGGGCGCGCGCAGTGAGGAGGCTTTGAATGCCGCCCGCGCCGCCGTAGCGCGCACGCTGGGCTGCAAAAGCCGGGAGCTGTATTTTACCTCCTGCGGCAGCGAGAGCAACAATCTGGCGCTGCTGGGCGCGGTGCAGACCCGCACCTTCGGCAAGGGCATCGTGGTGTCCGGCTTCGAGCACCCCAGTGTGCAGCGCCCGCTGGAGCGGCTGGCAAAGCAGGGCTACGACGTTACCGTGGTAGCCCCCCGGGCAGACGGCACGCTGGACATTGCCGCCATGCTGGAGCGGGTGGACAAAAACACCATCCTTGTGGCCTGCATGATGGTGAACAACGAGATCGGCATCCGCAACGATGTAGAGCGCCTTGCCGCCGAGGTAAAGCACCGCAACAGCCGCACCATCGTTCATGTGGACGCGGTGCAGGCGTGGATGCGTGTGCCCATCAAGTTGGACAACATCGATACGCTCTCGGTGAGCGGCCACAAGATCCATGCCCCCAAGGGCATTGGTGCGCTCTACCTTTCCGACAGGCTGGTGCAGGCCTTCCAGCCGCCCTATCTGGGCGGCGAGCAGGAGCGGCAGATGCGCCCCGGCACCGAAAACCTGCCCTATGCTATGGGTCTGGCCGCAGCGGCCACCCGCCTGGCAAAGACCATGAAGAGCCGGGACACCGCCATGCGTGCGCTGAACCGGCAGCTGCGGGAGGGGCTGAAAGCCTTCCCGGAGGTGGTCATCAACAGCCCGGAGAACGCTGTGCCCGAGGTGCTGAACTTCAGCGAGATGTGCATCAAGAGCGAGACGATGCTGGCTTTTCTGGCCGAGGAGCAGATCTACGTTTCCTCGGCCAGCGCCTGTGGGCGCGGTCAGCCCAGCCACACGCTGGCGGCCATGGGGCGCGACCCGCTTGCCATCGACACTGCCATCCGGGTGTCCTTCTGCGCCGACAACACCCCGGAGGATGTGGATGCCTTCCTCAACCGCTTCGAGGACGGCATGAAGCATTTGCAGAAGATCAGAAAGTAAAAACGGAAGCCGCAGAACGGCTGATAGTTTCTCTGAGGACCGTCCGCTGGGGTGGGACCCTGTTGCCCGCAGGGCAATAGGGCGGGCGATGGAATGGCTTGCAACAGCAACGACCGCCGCCAGCGGCGGAAACAGAGAGTTGCTGTTGGGGCAGCGGCCAGCAAGACGCAAGTGCCGCCCAAGGCACGATGCGGATGCTGGGTGCCGCAACCCGAACTCGTGTCCGAAGAGAAAGCTGTCAGCCGTTCTATGGGAAGATGCAGCTTACCTGCACGACCCCGATTTGTGAAAAGGTGAATGGAAAATGACCGCAGTCATTTTCCATTCACAGATAAAAATAATTCATCCGCTGAATATGGCCAGAGCGAAAGCGGAGGCCATTACAAATCCTATATCAGGAGATGCAACATTTATGAAGGAAATTATTATGGGCTATCAGGGCGAAATGTCCCTGAAAGGTCTCAATCGCAACCAGTTCGAAGCAGCCATGATGAAGATCCTGCGCTACCGCCTTAAGACGGTGGGCAAGTTCAAGGTGTACTGCACCCAGTCCACCTTTTATATGGAACCCGAGGAAGAGGACGTGGATATGGACCTTGCCTTTGAGCGGGTCAGCAAGGTGTTCGGCCTTGCCGCGCTCAGCCGCGCCGTGGTGTGCGAAAAGGATTTCGATACCATCTGCCAGACCGCCGAGGACTATCTGGGCAGCGCGCTGCACGGCATCCGCACCTTCAAGGTGGAAGCCCGGCGCGCCGATAAGACCTACCCCATGACCAGCCCGGAGCTGATGCGGGAGCTGGGCGCTTACCTGCTGGGCAAGCACAACTATCTGAAGGTGGATGTGCATAACCCGCAGTTTAAGGTCATTGTGGAGATTCGTGATTACGGTGCGTATATTCACGGCCCGAAAATACCGGGCGAGGGCGGTCTGCCCGTGGGTACCAGCGGCCGTGCCCTGAATATGCTCTCCGGCGGTATCGACAGTCCGGTGGCAGCCTATCGTATGGCAAAGCGCGGTCTGGCACTGGATCACATCCATTTTGCGTCCCCTCCGTATACTTCTGAGCGTGCAAAACTAAAAGTAAAGGCTCTTGCGCAGCTTATCACTGTGTATACCGGCAGCGCCAACCTGTTCGTGGTGCCCTACACAAAACCGCAGGAATACATCCGGGATAACGCCCCGGATGTGCTGTTCACGGTGCTGATGCGCCGCAGCATGATGCGCATTGCAAACGTGATCGCCAAAAAGCAGGGGTGCGAAGCGCTGGTCACCGGCGAAAGTCTGGCACAGGTGGCAAGCCAGACCGTCAAGGCTTTGCAGTGCACCGATGCCGCACAGGATCTGCCCATCCTGCGCCCGCTCATCGGTATGGACAAGACCGAGATCATCGAGACCTCCCGCCATATCAATACCTTTGAGACCAGCATCCTGCCCTACGAGGACTGCTGCACCATCTTCACCCCGCCGCACCCGAAGATCCGCCCCGAGCTGGAGGAGATCCTTGCCGCCGAAGCCGCCATGCCCGGCCTTGCCGCGCTGGAAGCCGAAGCCGCAGAGCAGACCGAACGCATCCGGGTGCGCATCACCGATCAGGTAGAATTCGAGGGTTGATTTGTCCATGACAGCAGAGATCATCAGTGTGGGTACCGAGCTGCTGCTCGGCAACATTCTTAACACCAATGCCCAGTACCTCAGCCGGGAGCTGGCCGCGCTGGGCATCACCGTCCGGCGGCAGAGCACCATCGGCGATAACCATGGCCGTCTGGCGGAGTTTGTCAACGAAGCTAAGCAGCGGTGCGACCTGCTGGTGTTCACCGGCGGGCTGGGCCCCACGGCAGACGACCTGACCAAGGAGACGGTGGCCGCCTGCTTTGGCGACACCCTTACCTTTGACCCGGACGAGTGGCAGAAGATCGTGGACTTCTTTACCCGCACCGGGCGCGAGACCACCCCCAACAACCGCAAGCAGGCCATGGTGCCGGTGCACGGGCATAAGGTGGTCAACCACCACGGCACCGCGCCGGGCGCATGGTTCGAGCAGGACGGTCACTGTGCCGTGCTGATGCCCGGTGTTCCCCATGAGATGAAGGCCATGTGGGAGGAAAGCGTGCGCCCGCTGCTGCTGGCGCGGCAGAGCTGCGCCCTGCACAGCCTGACGCTGCGGGTGCTGGGCGGCGAGAGCAATCTGGAATACCGGGTGCGTGCGCTGCTGGAAAACCAGAACCCAACCGCCGCCATCTACTGCAAGACCGGCGAGTGCGAGATCCGCATCACCGCCCGGGCGCAGAACGACGCCGAGGCGCAGACGATGTGCCGCGCCTACGCCAAAAAGTTCTATGATCTGCTGGGCGATGCGGTGTATGATGAGGATGTCGCCGGGTTAGAAGAGACGGTGGTGCATACGCTGCAGGCCAACGGCCTGACCATTGCCACCGCCGAAAGCTGCACCGGCGGCATGATCGCCCAGCGCCTGACCAGTGTGTCCGGCGCAAGCGAGGTGTTTGGCTACGGCTTTGTGACCTACTGGGAGCAGGCCAAGGCGAAGCTTGTCGGGGTGGACCCGGCGGTCATTGCGCAATATAATGTGGTGTCGGCTCCCGTGGCGGCGCAGATGGCGCTGGGCGCGGCAAAAGCCGCCGGTGCGGATATCGCGGTCAGCGTTACCGGTCTGGCGGGCCCCGGCGGCGGCGATGCCGTCCGGCCTGTGGGCACGGTGTATCTGGGCGCTGCCCGGGGAGACAAAGTGTATGTGAAAAAGCTGTTCGTCTCCCGCCCGGACCGTGCGCTCATCCGCGCCCGCGCCGCACAGACTGCGCTGGAACTGGCGCTGCGTCTGGCACAGGGCAAGACCCCGGCCGGTACGCAGGTGCTGGCCGAAAGCGCACAGCATGACCCCGCCGCCCTGACCGCCTTGGACGAGACCCTGCGGGCAGAGTAAGTGCGGCCCCTGCGGCCGCAGGGGGGATGCGTCATGACAAATAAGGAAGAGCGCCCGGCAGGCTGCGTGCTGCGGCTGTTCGGTACACCGGAGCAGACCGTGCAAAAGGCTGTGGCAGCCCTGCCGGACACTTGGCAGGGCACGGTGCACTGCCGCACCCGGGGCGCGGAAACACTGGTGGCGCTGCAAAGCAGCACCCCGCAGCAGCTGCACCGGGCGGTACAGCTGCTGCGGACAAGCTTTGCCCCGGCGCTGTACGGGGAAGGAGAGCAGACCCTTGCCGCCGCCGCAGTGCAGGCACTGGAGCAGCACCGCAAGCTGCTGGTGTGCAGCGATGCCGCTGCCGGGGCGCTGCTGGAGACCCGGCTGGAAAACCTTCCCGGCGCAGAAAAAGTGTTCGATTTTGGTGCTATGAGCTACGCTAATGCCGCACTCAACGCCCGGCTCAGCCGCAAGCTGCGCAAGGCACCGCAGGCAGAGCCTGCCCGCACACTGGCGCGGGTGCAGGCCATGCAGCGGCTGACCGGTGCCGCGCTGGCGGTGGGCTGTGTGGAGCTGCCCCACAGTCGGCTGTTGCTGGTGGGCGGCAAAAAAGGCTGCTGGCTGCGGTGCGTATCGCCGGATGAGAACCCCGGGCTGTGGCTGCTGGATATGCTGCGCCGCGCTGCCTGCGGTCTGCCGCAGGCTGAGGGCACAAGCTGGCAGCCCTACGATAAAGCAGTACCGGATACAGCTTTGACCCCTGCCGTTCTTGCGGCTACGCCGCCCACGCCGCCGAACCCGAAGCGCCGCAGGTTGGGCAAGGCGCTGGTAGTGCTTTTGCTGCTGGCACTGGCAGCACTGGCTGCGGGCTGGTATTATACCGGCGGCGACCTTGCCGCCCTGCCCCAAAAGCTGCAAAGCCTTGGTGCAGAAAGCCTGCCCCACGCCGGGGCAAGGCTGATATAACAAAAAAAGTGCCGGAAACGATCAAGGTCGTTTCCGGCACTTTTGCTGTTTACTGGTGATCTGCCAGCCAGCGCAGCGCCATATAGGTGTAGGCTGCTGTGCCGCGGTACAGGATGCTGTCGTCAAAGCGCACTTTGGGGTGGTGCTGGCCGTAGGTGTAGCCCTCCTTGGCGTTGCCTGCGGCTAAGAACATACTCACGGTGGGCACTTCATGGCTGACAAAGGCAAAATCCTCACTGCCGCCGCCGGGCTTGCCGCCGGTGAGCGGGGTCATGTCCATAGCGCCCTTGCCCAGCAGCTCGGTCATATAGGTCAGGGCATTGCCCGCCAGCGGGGTGTCTACTACCATGCAGGGGCAGTAATCACTGAACTCCACCTCGGCGGTGCAGCGGTAGGCGGTGGCCACGCCCTGCGCGATTTCGGTCATGCGCTGGTGGATAAGGGCGCTGACCTTCTGCTCCGGGTCTACGGTGCGGATGGTGCCCCACATATCGGCGGTATCCGGGATGACATTGGAAGCCTTGCCGGCCTCGAACCGGCCGGTGGTGAACACGCCAAAGCCTGCGGGGTCCAGCTCGCGGCTGTTGATCTCCTGCAGGGCAATGTGGATGTGCGCCGCTGCGGTGATGGGGTCGATGCAGGCGTTGGGCATGGAGCCATGCCCGCCCTTGCCGTGCACAACGATGTGGTACTGCTCGCAGCTGGCCATGGTGATGCCGCCGCCCGGCACCAGCACCATACCGGCGGGCAGGGGCATCCCGGCCAGCACATGGAACATGACCGCTGCGTCCACTTTGGGATTTTCCAGCAGGCCGCTGTTTATCATATCCAGCGAACCCTGAAAGATCTCCTCTGCGGGCTGGAACTCCAGCTTTACCGTGCCCTCGATCTCGTCCTCGTGCTCCTTGAGCAGCTTGGCTGCACCCAGCACCATGGCGGTGTGCATATCGTGGCCGCAGCCGTGCATCTTGCCGGGCAGCTCAGAGGAAAACTCCTCGCCGGATTCCTCCTGCAGGGGCAGAGCGTCCATATCGCCCCGCAGCAGGATCACCTTGCCGGGGCGCTTGCCCCCTGCAAGCGCCACCACGCCGCACTTGCCGCAGTCCTGCGGGGTGTAGCCCATCTCGGTCAGCGCCTTTTTGACCAGTGCCTTGGTCTGGGGCAGGTCAAAGCCCACCTCCGGGTGACGGTGCAGTGTGCGCCGCCACTCCTGCAGCTGCGGCTCCAGCGCCTTGGCGGCTTCCAACAGTTTTTCCGGTGCGATCATTGTAAAATCAACTCCCTCTGAATTTATGCGGAAAACCCTCTCGGCCACGGCAGGGAGGGTTTTGCCTTACAGTTATTCTTCCCCGCCGTTATTGCCATTGGGGTGATACTGGGCGCAGGTGCACTTTTTGAACTTCAGGCCGCTGCCGCAGGGGCAGGGGTCGTTGCGGCCAATTTTGACCACACGCACCGGCTGACCCTTGGGGCTGCCCTTGACGCCGGGTGCACCGTTGCCGGGCACAAAGCCTTCGCCGGTGGGCTTTGCCACCTGCTCCCGCTTGGGAGCGGAACCGGCGGCGCGCAGTTCGATGGTCAGCAGCATCTTGACGCTGGACTCCCGGATGGAATCCACCATCTGGTCGAACATATCAAAGCCCTCGATGCGGTATTCCACCACCGGGTCCTTCTGGCCGTAGCCGCGCAGCGCGATGCCCTGCCGCAGCTGGTCCATGTTGTCGATGTGGTCCATCCACTGGCGGTCTACGCACTTGAGCAGGCAGATGCGCTCCAGCTCGCGCATAACGGGTGCGCCGTAGCGCACCTCCTTGGCCTGCAGGATCTGCATCCCGCGGTCGTACAGCATATCGGCAATGCCCTGCTGGGAGAGACTGTCAAAGTCCGCCACAGTGTAGTGGAAGTCGGCATCGGTGGTCAGCCAGCCCTGATAGTGGCGGCGCAGCGCACCAAAATCCCACTCGTCCTTCACATCGCCGGAAAGGAACTGGGCGCAGCTGGAATCAATGTTCTCCCGCAGCATCTTGTGCATCTCGGTGCTGATGTCCTCACCGTCCAGCACCTTGCGGCGCTGCCCGTAGATGATCTCGCGCTGCTGGTTCATCACATCATCGTACTTCAGCACGTTCTTACGGATCTCGAAGTTGCGGCCCTCCAGCTTCTTCTGGGCGCTTTCCAGCGTATTGGTGATCATGCGGTTCTCGATGGGGGTATCCTCGTCGATCTTCAGAGTGTTCATCAGGCCGGACACCCGGTCGCCGCCGAACAGGCGCATCAGGTCGTCCTCAAGGCTCAGGTAGAAGCGGGAAGCGCCCGGGTCGCCCTGACGGCCGGCACGGCCGCGCAGCTGGTTGTCGATACGGCGGCTCTCGTGGCGCTCGGTACCGATGATGAACAGGCCGCCTGCAGCGCGCACCTCGTCGGCTTCGGCGTCGATGGCGGGCTTGTACTGGGCGTACAGCTGGTCAAAACGCTGACGTGCCGCCAGAATGTTGGCATCGGTGGTCTCGCCGTGGCCGTTGGCTTCGGTCAGCAGCAGCTCCACGGCTGCCGGGTCGGCGTCCTGCGGGGTCTCGGGGCTGAGCAGGTTCTCGCAGAAGTGCTCCTTGCGCATCTGGGCCTTTGCCATGAACTCGGCGTTGCCGCCCAGCATGATATCGGTACCGCGGCCTGCCATGTTGGTGGCGATGGTGATGGCACCCTTTTTACCGGCCTGCGCTACGATCTCGGCTTCGCGCTCGTGGTTCTTGGCGTTCAGCACGTTGAAATCCCGGGTGTGGCGCTGTAACATTTTGGCGAGCGTCTCACTCTTTTCCACGCTGACAGTACCCACCAGCACGGGCTGGCCGTTTTTGTGGCACTCCATCACCTGCTCGATGACGGCGCGGTACTTGCCCTCCACGGTCTTGTAGATGGCGTCCGGGTAGTCCTTGCGCTGCACCGGGCGGTTGGTGGGCACACTGACGATGTTCAGGCCGTAGATCTCGGTGAACTCGGTGGCTTCGGTGCGGGCAGTACCGGTCATACCGGACAGCTTTTTGTACATACGGAAGTAGTTCTGGAAGGTGATGGTAGCCAGCGTCTTGCTCTCGGCGGCGATCTTCACGCCCTCCTTGGCTTCGATGGCCTGATGCAGACCCTCGTTGTACCGGCGGCCGATCATCAGGCGTCCGGTGAACTCGTCCACGATGATGACCTGACCGTCCTTGACCACATAGTCGATGTCCCGCTGCATCACGCCGTAGGCCTTGATAGCCTGGTCAATGTGGTGGGCAAGGGTCATGTTCTCGGCGGCGGCAAGGTTCTCTACCTTAAAATAGGCTTCAGCCTTTTTGATGCCGGCAGCGGTCAGGGTGCAGGTCTTGTGCTTTTCGTCCACAACGTAATCACCATCGGCCTGTTCGTCGGTGGAGACCTTATCCTCCAGTTCCACCACCACGCTCTTGTGCAGGGTGCGCACAAAGCGGTCCACCTGTGTGTACAGGCTGGAAGAATCCTCGCCGCGGCCGGAGATGATCAGGGGCGTGCGGGCCTCATCGATCAGGATGGAGTCCACCTCGTCCACGATGGCGTAGGCGTGGCCGCGCTGCACCATGTTGGCCTTGTAGGTCACCATGTTGTCGCGCAGGTAGTCAAAGCCGAACTCGTTGTTGGTGCCGTAGGTGATATCGGCGTTGTAGGCGGCCCGGCGGGCGTCGCCGTCCATGCCCTGCACGATCAGACCAACGGTCAGCCCCAGCCAGCGGTAGAGCTTGCCCATCCACTCGCTGTCGCGCTTGGCCAGATAGTCGTTGACGGTAACGATGTGCACCCCTTCGCCGGTTAGGGCGTTCAGGTAGGCGGGCAGGGTAGCCACAAGGGTCTTGCCCTCACCGGTCTGCATCTCGGCAATATCGCCGCGGTGCAGGGCAATGCCGCCGGTCACCTGCACGGGGAAATGCTTCATGCCCAGCACACGCCATGCGGCTTCGCGGCAGACGGCAAAGGCATCCGGCAGGATGTCATCCAGCGTTTTGCCCTCGGCCAGCTGCTGCTTAAAGGCGGCAGTCTGCGCCTGCAAGTCGGCATCGGACATGGCCTGATACTTGGGCTCCAGCGCCAGCACCTGTTTGGTGATGGGATTTACCTTTTTCAGCTCCCGGTCAGAGAAGCTGCCAAAAAGTTTTTCAACAAGGGACATAGGTCACACCTCATAAATCTTAAAAATCGGGCTGTGATGCGCCCGGGATCGCGCATAACAATACAAGTATATGATACACCAAAGCGGCAGACACGTCAAACCTGCAAGGCTATTTTAGCCCGCTTTTACATGAACTTTCTGTAAAAAGATGCTGCAGGCCGTTCACAGTTCCCCGATACCCCGGCAGCACGCTTTATTTTCGCCCTATCGCTTTTGGGGGAATCGTGGTAGAATAGGGCTATCATTGATAGGGAGGGCTGTACTTATGCTCAAACGGCTGCGCACCGCGCACCCCATTCTTTATTGTATCCTGTCCGAGGTGCTGTTCCTTGGCAGCATGGTCGTGTTCAGCCTGCTGGCTACCATCGTACTGGCAGCGGCAGGCGCGGACTTTGACACCATGGACGGCTATCTGTTTGGCTCTGTGCAGGAAGCTGTCGGGCTGGCGGTGGCACTTTTGCTGCTGACCCGCACCGGCAGGCTGGATCTGCTGCGCCGGCGCGGCTGCGGCTTTCTGAACGGAATGCTGGTGGGGATGTACCCGCTGTTCTTCATCGGGTACACGGCCTTTGGGACGCTGGCCTTTGGCCGCCCGGACACGCCGCTGCTGCCGCTGCCCCGCATCCTGACCTTTTTGCTGAACATGATCCTTGTGGGCGTGGCCGAGGAGCTGGTGTTCCGGGGCATCATTGCCCAGACCCTGCTGGAGCGCTACGGCACCGCCCGCGCCGGGGTGTGGAAAGCCTGCCTTGTGTCCGGCGTGCTGTTCGGTGCGGCGCACCTGAGCAACCTGCTCGGCTCGGCACCTTTTGGCGTGCTGATGCAGTGCGTGTTTGCGGCTTCGCTGGGCGTGATGCTGGCCGCCATCTACTTCCGTACCGGCAATTTGTGGGTGACGGTGTTCCTGCACAGCGCCATGGACATTGCCGCCATGCTCATCGGCGGGTTGTACGGCACCACCAGCGTGGCCGAGAGCGTGAGCGGCTACGATGCTTCGCGGCTGCTGTCGGTGGCGGTGTACCTGATCCCCACCGTGTTTCTGCTGCGCAAAAAGAAGCTGCCGGAGGTGCAGCTGTACTGGGGCGGCATTGTAAAAAATTAAGGCTTGCGGACAAAAATCTTCTTGCAATCTGCTGTGCAATCTGGTATACTGTATCTGTTACCGTGGCACGGGGCTGGGAGTATGCCCGCTTTTGGGAGAACCGTTTCCCGCCGCTGTGCCATAGGCAGATAAATTACTTGAAAGAGGTACTGTATTATGAATAAGCAGGAAGTTATGGCCAAAGTCGCTCTGACCGAGAAGGACACTGGCTCCCCCGAGGTTCAGGTCGCTCTGCTGACCGCTCACATCAACGAGCTGAACGAGCACCTGAAGAAGAACCCTAACGATCACCACAGCCGCCGCGGTCTGCTGAAGATGGTTGGCCGTCGCCGCAATCTGCTGGCTTATCTCCAGAAGAAGGACATCGAGCGTTACCGTGCTCTGATCGCAACTCTGGGTCTGCGTAAGTAATTTTAACGGAGGGCAGGTACCGCAATGGTATCTGCCCTTTGCTTTATGTATAGCTCCATGTATCCCATGCGCACAAAATAGCGGTGGCAGCGTATTGCAGCAGTAAATCGAACGCCCGTGCCTGCGGGCAGGGACGCTGGATTTATTGCTATAATGCGCACGCCACGGCTTTTTGGATAGAACGATCCGAAAAACAAGGAGGCAGAAACAATGGCAATCGAATTTGGTTCCCGCAAAGAGACCTTTGACAACTTCAAGGTCTACGAAACCATGCTGGCCGGCCGCCCGTTCAAGGTTGAAATGGGCAAGATGTGTGGCCTGTCCAATGCCAGCGCACTGATCCGCTACGGCGAGACCTGCGTGATGTGCAACGTGGTCATGAGCCCCAAGCCCCGCGAGGGCGTGGATTTCTTCCCGCTGAACGTGGAGTACGAGGAAAAGCTCTACGCCGCAGGCCGCATTCCCGGCAGCTTTATGCGCCGTGAGGGCCGCCCCGGCGAGCGCGCCATCCTGACCAGCCGCGTGGTGGACCGCCCCATGCGCCCGTTGTTCCCCAAGGAGATGCGCAACGACGTGTGCATCACCATGACCGTCATGAGCCTTGACCCGGATTGCAGCCCCGAGATCGCCGGCATGATCGGCGCTTCTCTGGTGACTGCCGTGTCCGATATCCCGTGGAACGGCCCCATCGGCGGCGTGCAGGTGGGCTTGGTTGACGGCGAGATCGTGCTGAACCCCACCCAGGAGCAGCGCAAGGTGAGCGACCTTGCCCTGACCGTTGCCGCTACCATGGACAAGATCGTGATGATCGAGGCCGGCGCCAACGAGGTGGACGAGGACACCATGCTGACCGCCATCAAGACCGCACACGTTGAGATCAAGAAGATCATCGAGTTCATCAACAAGATCGTGGCCGAGCGCGGCAAGCCGAAGATCGACTTCCAGGTTGTGGGTCTGGACATGGACGTGTTCCACGCCATCCAGAACAAGTATCTGGACGACTTCAAGGCCGCTATGGACACCGACGACAAGAACGTGCGTGATGCAGCTCTGCTGCCCATCATGGACAAGATCGCCGAGGAATACCCCGACCTGTCCGCTGCCGATCTGGATCTGGTAAGCTACAAGATGCAGAAGTTCGTGGTGCGCCGCTGGCTGCTGGATGAGGGCAAGCGCGTGGACGGCCGCGGCATCAACGAGATCCGCCCGCTGGCCGCTGAGGTGGGCATCCTGCCCCGCGTGCACGGCTCCGGTATGTTCACCCGTGGTCAGACGCAGGTGCTTACCACCTGCACGCTGGGCGGCACCAAGGACAACCAGCTGATGGACGATCTGACCGACGAGCAGACCAAGCGCTATATCCACCACTATAACTTCCCGCCGTATTCCGTGGGCGAGGCACGCGCACCGCGCAGCCCCGGCCGCCGCGAGATCGGTCACGGCGCACTGGCCGAGCGTGCTCTGGTGCCGGTGCTGCCCTCTCTGGAGGAGTTCCCCTACACCATCCGCTGCGTGTCCGAGGTGCTCAGCTCTAACGGCTCCACCTCTCAGGCTTCCATCTGCGGCTCTACGCTGGCACTGATGGACGCAGGCGTGCCCATCAAGGCTCCGGTTGCGGGCATTTCCTGCGGCCTGATCACCGAGGGCGAGCGCTGGATGACCATGCTGGACATTCAGGGCGTGGAGGACTTCCACGGCGATATGGACTTTAAGGTCGGCGGCACCCGCAAGGGCATTACCGCCATCCAGATGGACATCAAGATCGACGGCCTGACCTACGACATCATTGCCGAGGCCTTCGAGAAGTGCCGCAAGGGTCGGCTGTATATTCTGGACGAGATCATCAAGCCCGTGATCGCCCAGCCCCGTCAGGAGCTGAGCCGCTGGGCACCCAAGATGTTCAGCATGATGATCCCCACCGACAAGATCAAGGACGTCATCGGTAAGGGCGGCAAGGTCATTCAGGACATCTGCGCCACCTGCAACTGCAAGATCGACGTGCAGGAGGATGGCCATGTGTTCGTCTCCGCCGTGGATCAGGAGGACGCAAAGCGCGCCATCTTTACCATCAAGACCATTGTGGAGGACCCCGAGATCGGTGCCATCTACAAGGGCAAGGTGACCCGCCTGATGAACTTTGGTGCCTTTGTGGAAATCGCTCCGGGCAAGGAAGGCCTTGTGCATATCTCCAAGCTGGACACCAAGCGCGTGGAGCGGGTAGAGGACGTGGTTGCCGTGGGCGATGCCATCGTGGTCAAGGTGACCGACATCGACCAGCAGGGCCGCATCAACCTGAGCCGCCGCGATGCCATTCTGGCACTGGAAGCCAAAAAGGCTGCCCAGCAGCAGTAAAACATAATACGGACTGCATAAATCAAGAGCCGCTGTACTTTTTGTACAGCGGCTCTTTTGCGTGGAGAACTCCCTCAGTCAAACCCTGCGGGTTTGCCAGCCATGCCGGGAACGGGCTCGCCCTCTCCGTCATCGCTGCGCGATGCCACCTCTCCCAAAGGGAGAGGCCTTGGCAGTACGGTAAAGTTTCTGGTTTTGCCAAGGGCTCCCCCTTTGGGGGAGCTGGCGCGTTAGCGCCTGAGAGGGCGAGCTCGCTTTGTGCTGTGGTACAGCCTTGCGGCAACACCCCCTCCCGTGAAAAGGCAATGCTGGAAAATCCGCAGATTTTCCAGCATTGCAAATTTAAAAATATATTTCCGCTGATGATGCGCAGAGCAACGCGGAGCGCATTTTAAATCGTGCCGTGCCCGGCAGGGAAGAGGGTACAAAAAAACTCCCCCTTGCGGGGGAGAGGGCACGGCGCGCCGTGCTGGAAGGGAGTAGGGTTCAGTGTTCCTTTTTGCCCTGACGGTTCAGCACCCAGCCGACGGCAAACAGCAGCACACCGCTGCAGGCCAGCACCGGCACAGGCCAGTTCAGCTGACCGGTCTGGGGCAGAACAGGCTTATCCGGGTTGGAAGGGGAGACCGGGTTATCCGGGTTCTCGGGGCTTACGGGATTGTCCGGGTTGCCGGGACTTACCGGGTTATCCGGTGTGCCGGGGCTCACCGGCGTATCCGGGGTGTCCGGCTGCTCCGGAAGATCGGGGGTGTCCGGCGGCGTGTCCGGCGTATCCGGGGGAGTGTCAGGGGTGTCTGGGGGCGTTTCGGGGGTGTCCGGCGGGGTCTCCGGCGTATCCGGGATGGTAGCGCCTACCTTGGGGGTGGCGTCCACATCGTAGATCCAGCTGTCGCCATCCGGCAGGGGAATGGACACAAGGAAGGGCTTGATGGCTTCGTAGCCGTGGGAAGCCTCGGTCTGCATGACCAGATACAGCCCCTGCGGCAGCTTGGTAAAGTCGGCGTAGCCTTCCTCGTCAACGTTCTGCTGGGCGGCAACGGCGGGCACGGTGGGCAGATACTTTGCCAGTTGGTCAGCCAGCGTGCTGTCGGAAAGATCGCCCAGCGGCACGCCGCAGCCCGTAAAATCGCCGGTATAGGCGTAGGACAGGCTGCCGCCGGTGCGCTTGACGGCGGCAACCTGATACAAGGTCAGCTCGCCGCCGCGCAGGGGCACATCGTTGTGGGTGTCGTACAGACGGACGTGGAGCGAGCCCAGCCGCCCGGACACAAGGCTGGCACTGGTGGCAAACGCCGGCAGGGCGCAGCATACCACAAGGCACACAGCCAGCAGCACAGCTGCCAGACGATGACGCAGATCAATGCTTTTCATGTTCTTCACCTCTTGTTTTCTTGCGTTTGCGTGTGGAAAGCAGCATACCGATCAGCAGGATCAGCAGCATGGGCAGCGCCATGACGGGCGCAACGATGATAGGCTCTATCTTGAGCGCTTCGGCAGTAACACGGATGTGCTTGTACTGATCCGGGGTCTCCACGCGGTGACCGCGTACCAGCAGGCGGTGGGTGTTGATGCCGTAGGGGGTGCAGGTCATCAGGGTGACGTAATCCTTGCCTTCGGCGATCTTCAGCTCGTCGGTCTCGGTGGGCAGCACGATGGAAATTTTGTCCACCTCGTAGGTGAGCACCCGGTCCAGCACGGTGATGGTAAAGGTATCGCCCACTTCCAGCTGGTCAAGGTTGGTAAACAGCTTTGCGCTGGGCAGGCCGCGGTGCGCCGAGATGACCGCGTGGGTGGACGCGCCGCCCACCGGCAGGCTGGTGCCCTCCAAATGGCCTGCGGCGATCTGCAATACGCTGTCGCTGGTGCCGTGGTAGATGGGCAGCTCCACGCCTATTTTGGAGATGGTGATGTAACCCATAATGCCCGTGCCGGTAATATCCAGCGTGTCGGCGTAGCCGGTAAGCTGATCCGGGCGGTAGAGCGCGTACTCGTTGGCGGCTACCTGTGCGTTAAAGGCATCGGCGGCGTCAAAGTATCCGCTGTAATCCGCATCGGTCATGTTGTCCACGTCCTGCGCGTAGCTTGCCACCGCGCGGGACTGGTTGCGCTGGTTGACGTAATCGCTGATGGTGGGGTATAACATCACGGATAGACCCACGAAAAAGACGAGGATCAATATAATGGTGCTTTTGTTCTTTTTCATGGGCTACTCCCTAACGTTATAGTTTCAGGACCAGAGCAGGGGGCTTTGCAGCCCCGCTCTGTGCTGGGGAAAAGGAGAAGTTAGCGGTTCTCCATGCGCTTTTTGGTAATGAGCAGGATAGCTGCTGCAACCATCAGGCCGCCGCCGATCACGTAGAAGATGGTGGTGCCGATGCCGCCGGTGCCGGGCAGGGTAGTGCCGACATTGTTCTCAACCTCAAAGCCCACACCGCTATAAGCATTACGTCCGTTGACTTCAACATTCGGCTGATTGACAATTTGATTACCGATAGCATTGTAGGTGTTATTAGTAATCTTGATCTTCACCGGAGCGGTCAGAACATTATAACCACCGGGTGCTTTGGTCTCGTACAGGTAATATTCTTTCTCGTCATCAAGACCCTTGATGGAAATCTTACCGTCTGTAGGGGTAGTCATGGTATAAGTAGTAGTGGTATTGGTATTGGCAACTGTATAAGTGCCATTATGGTTATCTACGAGCTTGATCAGTTTGTCCAGATTTTCAGTGGGAGTACCGTCCCTGCCGGGCTCCAGATCCAAACCGCTCTTCTCGGAAAGAACGAACACTGCGCCTTCCAGCGTTTTGGTCTTATCATTGCCGTCAACCTTGGTCATATCGACCTTGAACGTCCAGTCATAGACCGTCTGATCAGGAGTCTTGCCAGTACCACCGTCGTTAGGATTGTTGCTGTACACCAGATGAGCTTCGTTTTGCTGAGGACCGTCAGGGTATACCTTGGCATTTTCATTCAGAACGCCGGTATAATAAGTGTAGAGCTTATTGCCAACGGCAAACTTATTATCTTTAATGGCTTGGATGATATCAACAAAAACGGTAAATTTATTGCTATTGGTAGGATCAACCGTAACGCTGTAGTAAGCAGCGTCCAGCACAGTGGTATCATTGACTTTAATGGTAATGTCAGACTTGGTCTTGACGTTAGAGGTCAGCTCCGGGGACATGGTATCGTGAATCTCATAGGTGTAGTCAGTGTAACCGGTAGTATCAGGAACAGTGGTAATGGTGCGGAACTCAACGGTATCACCGATCTGGTTGTCGCCAACAACACCCCAATCACCGGTCTCATTGTGCCTGATCTGCTTGTCGAGCGTGACAGTGGTGTCCTTTGCTTCGATGGTAAGGCTCTGCACAATGTTCAGCATATAACGGCTGTAGGTTGCACCAGCAGGCATAGAAGCAGAAGCAGTTGCGTCCTTGATGAAGTAGTAGCCATCGGGCAGGTTGTTAATGGTATAAGTCATACCAGCTTCAGTAGAAGTGTACTTATTTGCAGTGAGGTGCTTGCTGACGACCTCGGCAAAAGTGTTGACATCGTCAGAGCTAGGGGACAGTTTGGCGAGCTCGGCAGCAAGTGCAGCCGCAGAAGAGAGACCTTTCAGAGAGGAAGGCAAGTCAGGATCATTACGAATGTCATCGCCAATAACGCCGTTACCCCAATCGATGTTACTCAGAACCTTGCCTTTCAAATCGCCGGTAAACACCTGATAGGCTTCATAGGTATGACCTGCCGTTTTACCATTGATCGTAAGCGTGTTGCTGCCAGTACCAGCTGCAAACGCCGGGATCGCCATGGCGCAAACCATAGCAACTGCCAGCAGCGCAGCCATGAGTTTCTTCCTTGCTTTTTTCATGGAAAAAGCCCCTTTCTTTTCTGCCCCTTGCCGCCCCCTGCGTTTTGCACAGGGGGGTAGGGGTGTCGTTTTTGTTCGGTCTATCGCGTAAACTTTGCGCTGGGCGGGCGGGGTTTAAGCTCCGGGCAGCCAGCAGGGAAGTACAGTTTAGTCATCTGCCCTCCCTTCGCGTCTGCGCTTGCGGTGGATAAAGCTATATGCCAGCGCAGACAGCATCATTGTGCCGCCCACGGCTGTGTACGGGAGTGTACCGGACCCGCCGGTAGAGGGAAGTTCGTAGTTAGCATCCTCGGGCACCTGATTGTAAAGCAGGATGGTGCCGCCGGTGATGCCGGTGTTGTTCAGGTCGTATTTAAACGTACCGGAACAAGCTGTTTCCTTAACGTAGTACTTGTAGGTGATACTGCTGTCAGCGGGATCAGTCAAAGGAAGATTGTTCCAGCTATAGCTCCAGTTGTTGGAATTATCCAAGGTGACGGTCTTAACCAAATCATCAGACTTTTGGCTGCCATATTGGTAACTCTTGCGCCACAGCTCTACGGTTGCGGTGTAGGTGGAGTTGACCTTGTCCAGAGCAAGCTCTGTCTTGCCGTCCGTATCCAGCCAATGCTTGGCAACCGTAATGCTGTTAGCGGTGTTGGGCACATATACAGCACTGATATCACCACGGGCAAGGTAGGTCACTTTGCTACTATCAATTCCCTGGTTGTACTCCGAATCATTGACACAAGTTTCACCGGTAGCAGTTTTAAACGCGTCATCTTGCTTTGTGTTGGAAAATGCACCCCACAGCAGGTAGATCGGGCTCTTGCTAAGCGCATAGCCGGTGGGGGCATCCGTCTCTACAATACGGTAGAGCGTACTGCAAAGCAGCTGGGCGCTGCTCTCAGTGAAGCTCTCCGCTGTTGCAGAAGAATCCTGCAGACCGAAATTGATCTGACCGGCGGCGTCTGTTGTCAGCTTACGAACCTCTTCAAACTTCTTCGTTGTGCTATTCCACTTTGCAAGCTGGAAGGTTGCACCGGGAAGTGTGACCAGATAATCGTTGGAATCCACCTTGTTCAGGTCAAACTTGCTGAACCGGACGGTAGCCGAAGAATCATAATTCACAACATGAGTATCGACCCATTTCTCCACCAGACCGGAGAGGTTTGCATGGTTTTTAACTGTTACCTCCGTAGAGGAAGGATAAGAGATCTGATAGGTGTATTCCAGCACACAAGCCAGTTCATCCGGGACGGTGACGGTCATGGTGTGGTTGGGGCTGTCGTAGGTTGCCGTAAACCGGTCATGACCGATCTCATTTGTATGGTCTGCAACAAGGTTGCCGGTGGTAGTATCAAGGGTCACACCATACAGATGGATCGAACTTAGATCCAGATCAGCGGAGGTGTTGTCAGAGGGCTCAAAGCTAAGCGTATCCGTCAGGGTCAGGGTATTGCTGGTGGTCAGCAGCTTATCGCCGGTGGGGTTGATAACAACGCTGTAGTTGATCTTTTTGGTCGCAAGCTTATTGCCGGTGGCATCGGTGCCTTCATCGACAATAGTGCCGGTCTTATAAAGCTTTTCGTAGCTGCGCTTGACGGTGGTTTCCGTTTCTGCCTTATCGCCGTTCCATTCTGCGCTGTTGCGGTACTTGTTTTCCGTACGAAGATCGTCCCAAGAGGCGTCCTCCGCAACGCTGACCCAGTAGCGGATATAGAAAACCTGCGGTTTATTGGAAACGTTGTAGCCCTTGTTGATCGTAAACGTGATCGTACGGTCAGTGTCGGTTGCGCCAATATGAGTTTTTGATGCACTAAAGTTTTTGGTTGTCGAAATCTCATAGTTTGCTCTGCCGTCAGAACCATAAATTGTTTGAGCAAGCCAACCTTGATGCGGCACAGAACCATCGTCGTTAAGAGGGAGCGCACCGACCGTGATGACATTACTTATGTCAAAGGTAACACCAGCAGGCAGGGTATCGGTGATCTCCAAATCTTTTATAGTCAGCAAATCCTTACAGGTAAGTGAGGTGGGGATGGTCAACTCATAGTAGATCTTACCGTTGTTCTTTTGGTAATCCAGCTCACTGATCTTGCTGCCAGCTGCATCAAAATTGTTTTCATTGTAGACCAGCTTTTCAAGCTTTGCTTCCTTGGGCTTTTTATAGGTGTAGTCGGCATCGGTGGTCTTATCACCGGAAGCGGCAGTGTTTACAAACAGCCACGGCTCTTCTATGCCTGCATTACTGATGTCGGCAACGGTATGGTAGTTGCTCAGCTCCATGCTGGTGGCATCCAACGTTTTGCCATCGGCAAGCTTAGCGGTGATGCTAAACTTGGTCACATGAGCATCATCGTTCGTAACCACAGCATTGTTCTCGTCATAATAGGTGACGGTAAACGTGACATCATGCTCGGACGCATTTGCCATTGTAACGGTCTCGGTGGAGTTGAACAAGGTCAGATGCAGATTATTCTTGATCTCATCCTTCAGCTCGGACAAGACTGCATAATGTGTGCCGTCCTGCTCTGTGCCATTTACCTCGGCATCATGGATCGTATCCGTAAGGGTGATCTTGTTCCAACCGGTGGGGATGGAGACCGAGGTTTTCCAAGTCAGCTTTTTCTTGCCGGTTTCCAAGTCCTCTGCCTTAGACAGGCTCTTGTTAAGATAGGAGCTGCGGTCGGTCACAGTAACATCACCGGAAGCGCCGCTGCCATCAAAATCAGCCGTATTTGTATAGGTAGTACCGACTGTGGTGTTGTCAGGAACTTTCGTCTTGATTTCAATCGTGTAGAACGATTCAGTTTCCGGACCATGCGCCAAATCTGTCGGGAAGGTGTAGGTGTAGTTATCTTTCTTGAAATCCGCAGCAGAGACGGGCTTAATGTCGTCGCTATAGTAGCCGCGCTGAATTTTAACTTCACCTACGACCTCCAGTTCGGCAGGCAGAAAATCTTTAAAGGTTTTGCCGCGGAGATCCTCTCCATAGGGGTTGTTGATCTTGACTGTCCAAGTGATGATACGGCTGCTGGCGTCATAATTGCCGCTCTTGGTAAGGCGCGGATTGGTGTTTTTAACCTCCGTGCTCGTGTAACTGTCTTTGCCGTCGAACTCAGCCTTTACCTTATTGATGGCTTTATAGGTGTAATCATCATTAACAGGAATGGTGGCGTGATACCGCAGAACGTATTGCTCACCGGCTTTCAGTTCGGGCAGAGCATCGTATTTGAGCTCAGTGCCTACGGTAAGTTTGCTTTGATAGTCCGTTGTGACATCCTTTTCGGTGCCATCCGCAGCAATCTTTATCAGTTTGATCGTATCTTGCCGATAGGTAGCGTTGCTGGGAAGAGAAGAATTTACGGTATCAAAGAAATCGGTAAGATTTACGGTATCACCGGTGCCGTTTGTGGTTTTTGCAACCACTTCATAGGCGATATCAAGCGTTTTCGCCGTCGAATCGTATTTGATCAGCTCTTTACCGCTTGCATCCTTCTGCACATTCTTGGAAAGAGACAGGTCGGAGATCAGATCCTCTTTTTTGATGGTAACAGAACCGGTCGTACCACCAAAATTGATTTTTTGGTTTTCCATGGAGGAATCAGAGGAAGCAGAAGCCTTAAACTCAAAGTCACCGTCAAAGGCTTTGCCGTCGGCAAATGTTTCGTTGTAAGTAAACGTGACGGTGTCACCAACAATATTGTAGGTGCCAACGACAACGTCTTTACCAGTACTGTCACGCCAAGTGATATTGCCGGAGTCTGAAACACTGTCCAACAGCGTAATACCGTTGGGGAACTTGTAGGTTGCGACGCGGTTGTCTGCGGTGATTTCATTCTCATTAAAGCTGTAATTCAACTGCACCTTAACGGTCTGACCGGGACGCACAATGCCGTTTGCATCTTTCCAAGAGGTTACAACGCCGCTGCCATCCGTGGAGTTGGGAACCTGAACAGAAACGTTCGTGATATGAGTGCCCATATCAACAGGAGTAGCAGACACGGCAGTTACGGCATAGGTGGAGGGTGCAGCGTACCTTGCAGCGCGGGAACGGGAAGGACGCACCGCAGATGCGGATGCAGTTTCGTATACGGTAGTAACGGAGCAGGAGAACACCGGGTCGGTTTCAATAATATCAGAAGCGGTGTCATCGTCCGAATCGGAATCGCCTTCGCTCAGCTCTATCTGCGCATACGCCACAGAAATAACGTTTTCCACATCAGTGTTGAACAGTGTTACCTCAGCCACCTTGCCGTCCACGTCGCCGGAAATAACGGTCAGCGTGTCGGCATCCTTGTCAACACTGCTCACGATGCCCACGGTCTCCACGGGCAAAGCGTCGGTCACGGTGGTGGTCTGCGGCTCAGCAGCGGGGGATACCACGCTGGGGGCGAGGGTGTCTGCGCCGGACACGGAGGTCACGGTGCTGGGTGCAGCGGTGTCGGCGCTGTCCACCGGCTTTTCGGCGGGCTGCTCCGGCTGCGGGTCAACGGGCTCGGGGGTAAGCACAGTGTCCTGCGTGCCGGAGGTGGCTGCGGTATCCTGTGCGCCGGTGCTGTCGTCAGCACTGGGGGCTGCATCCAGCGCAGAAACGCCGGAGCCCTCAAGCTCTGCGCTGTTTTCAAACTCTGTATCTACGCTGAACAGGTCGTCCAGATCCGGCTCTGCACTGTCGGCGCTGCTGTCCACAGCCACGGTGCGGGTGACGTACTTATTATAAATAACGATGTCGCCGGGCTGTGCGGCGCTGCCGTCCTCTTCCAGCAGCCAGTCCATGCCGCTCATGGAGCTGCGCAGGGCAAGCACGCTGGCCTCCTGCGGGATGGCGCTTTGGGGAATCTCGGCGTACTTCAGGCAGTAGGCAAGGAACATCACGTCCCACTCGCCGTAGGCATTGCCGTAGGACTGACCGTAGCGGGAGTAGTAGCGCAGGGTCACGCCGTCCGCCGGGTCGATCTCGAAGTTTTTCTCGCTCTGCTCGTAGCCCAACTGGGTCTTTGCCACGCTGAGCAGATCCTCGTTCCACTCGCCGGTGATCACGGCATCGGCGTTGGCGGCCTGCCACTCCTCGGGGGTCTCAAGGTCGGCAGAGGTATCGCTCAGGCAGCTTACGGTGTGGTGATGCTCCGGCAGGGGGCACACCAGCACTTCCTCGTAGCAGGCGTCGGTGTGGTGGTGGTAGATGGGCTCCACAGTGTCCACCACCGGCTCCAGCGCCACAGGCTCTGCCACCGCCATGGCCACCAGCTCGGCGGTCTGGGTGGGCTCTACCACCTGCTCCACAAGCTCGCCCTCTTCCAGGCCGCAGGTCAGCTCGTACTCGGTGGTGTAGCAGCTTTCATCGTGGGTATGCTCAAATTTTTCACAGATCAGGGTGCCGTCCTCGGGGTCGTAGCAGTCATCATCGTGGACGTGCTCTTCCTCCATGCAGGTCAGGGTCTGCACTTCGGTGTAGCAGTCATCGGTGTGCTCGTGGGGCACAAACTCGATCTGCGGCTCCAGCTCCAGCGGCATGATCTCTTCCTCGGCGCTGCTCTGGGCAGCACTGGCGGCGGCAGCTTCGGCAGCGGCAACTTCGTCCGCATTTTCAAGCTGGCCTTCCGTGTAGCCGCAGATCAGCACCTTGTCGTAGCAATCCGCCGTGTGGGCGTGCTCCACCTCGCCGCACTGGTACTGCGCGGTCATAGAGATGCCAACGCCGTGCAGCTGCCAGTTGACGAACAGGGTGGTGATCATGGCAAGCGCCAGCACAAATGCGGTGTAGCGCCGCAGCGTGTGCCGGTTTTCGCGGAACTGCTCCTTGTAGGTTTTAAGGATGTCGTTCATAACTTAGAGTACCTCCTCCCGGGCTCAATGGATCAACGAGAAACTGGACAGGGGCCATACCCTTAAAAACACCCTGCCAATGATCTGACTTTTTTCCACGCAGCCTATCACGCTGCTGCGGCTGTCGATGGATGTGGAGCGGTGGTCGCCCAGCACGAAGTAGCGGTTTTCCGGCACCTGATAGGGGAACCGGATGTCGCATTCGCCCACGGTCAGCGCGTCCACATAGGGCTCGTCCAGCACCTCGCCGTTTACCGAGACCACGCCGTTCACGTCCATATCGATCACATCACCGGGCTGCCCGATGATGCGCTTGAGCAAAAGCTTGTTCTGCCAGTAAAAGCCGCATAACTCACCGTTTTCAATGTGGTTGGATTTTACCAGCAGGATAATGTCCTTGTCGTTCAACGTAGGGTTCATGCTGTCGCCGGAGACCTGAAGCACCGGTAAAAACAGCGTAGCCAGCAGCACGGCCGCTGCGGCCACCACCACCAATATATAGACCGTACTGCGCAGCACCCGCTGGTAGCGGTTCTGGTACGCAAGACGTTCACGTTCTGCGGCTACTTCCTCGGTGGAGGGGATGGAAGCAAACCGGATATCGCGTTTTTTCATGTTTCCTCCGAAGGCTGGCTGTCGGCGCTGCGGTACTGGTCCAGCAGCGCGTTGGCCTTGCGGTCAAATGTCTGCCAGCGCTGCTGCACTTCCTGCTCGGCCTGCTCTACCATGGCGCTGCATTCCTGCCGGGTCTGCGCTTTCAGGCTGTCGGCGTCTGCCTGTGCCTGCTCCAGAATGCGTTTGGCCTCGCTGCGCGCCTGCGAAAGGGTGTTGGCAGCGGCGGCGTCGGTGTCTGCAAGGTTGGCCTGCACCGAGTGCAGATAATCATCGGCGGCGGCCTGCGCGGCGGCGAACACGTTGTTCAGCTCCAGCGCAGCCTGCGCGATGGAGCCGGCCTTTTCCAGCCGGAGCTGCCGGTCCTGCAGCTGCGCGGTAAGCGCGGCGTTCTGCGCCTTGAGCTGATCCTCGCTCTGCTTCAATGCATAAATAATCTCTATCAGTTCAGCGCGGTGCATCCGCCGCAGTTCACGATCTGCCATGTATGTCCAAACTCCCAAACTATAAAGTACAAGCCAGCAAAAAGGTTTTCGTAAACTACGAAAATACTTAACAAAAACGGCTTAAAATGCGCTTGCCGCCACAGGATTTGCGGGGTGTAAAGGGTGCGGAAGCGCTCCTTTACAAGTTACTTTATTTTACCACACCCCATGTAACAACAATATAACAAAACAGACACAAAATCAAGAGATAACGCCGAAAAAATATCGCATTTTTTTATATTTTGTGTGTATTTTTCCCAAAAAACGACTGCAAGACCCCAAAAACTTAAAAAGTTTGTTCATAATTTTGAGATGTGAAGTTTTGCGCACTACTGTACTGAACTGCTGCGCGCACGAAAAAACGGGAGCCGCACTTTTTCGAAAAAAAGCGCGGCTCCCGTATGTAAACTTTGGGGTCAGCCTTTTACTTGCCAAAGCTGGTCAGCAGGCTGTTCAGCGAGACAAAGGACTGGTAGATGACGTTGACGTTGTTGATGATGGAGCTTGCACCGGAGAAGATGCGGGCGATGTAGTTGAACACCTTGCCAACGTCCAGGAAGGACTGGTAGGCGCTGCTTGCACCGCCGTCCAGATAGGTCATCTCCTCGGCGTCGATCACGGCGTAGCTGGCGGGCAGTTTCATGGTAGAAGTAGTCATGGTAAGATCCCTTTCTTCATTGGTATCAATGCGTTTTACAACGTTGTTCAGAACATGGTGGAGACCAGCAGGGTGGTAAGCAGGGCACCGGCTACCAGTGCGGGCCCTACATACTTCTGCCACTGAATCGCGGCGGGCTGGGTGGCGGGCTGCGGCACGGTGGAAGCACCGGCCTTGGCGATCCAGTGCGCGTAGATGGTAGCGTCGGAGGTGAACACGGTGGAAGTGGTCACCTTGCTGCCGCCTACCGGCTCGGTGTACCAGCCGTCAAAGGTGTAGCCCGTCATGGTAGGCTGCTCGGGCGTGCTCTCCAGTTTGCCGGACAGGTTCGTGTAGGTTACCACAGTAGAGCAGATGCCGCCTTGGGCATCCATACCAATGGCGAACACGTTCTGTTCCTTTTTGCTCCCTGAAGTGTTGCCGGCAGCAAACGCAGCCGGCAGCGCACAGCACAGCAGGGTGAACAGGCAGATCCCGACCACCAGCGTTTTCAGGAATTTTTTCATGAGATCCCTCGCTTTCCTTCACAAAGATGGAGACCCTGCCCCACCCGGGCGCAGCCCGGACAGCGGAGAAGTTTCTTCAATCTATATTTATCACATCCAGTGTACCAGAACCGCAACAAAAAATACAGCTTTTGGCTGAAAAAATAATAAAAATTATGAAAAAACGATTTTTACCCTTGCAAGATGAATTTTATGCTCCGATAGACCGCATTTTTTGAAAATTGCATCCTTTAAAACTTGTCTTTCGTAAAAACATGGCAGGAAATGGAAAGCATAAAAACAGCGTTTAAAAGCCCAAAAAAAGACAAAAAACGCCGCAAACGCTCTGGGTACTGCGGGGAAAAGGCTGCAAAAATGCAGCGCCCCTCTTGTGGAACGGCAGAAAATATGCTATACTTAGCTGCACGATGCGCCATCGCCAAGCGGTAAGGCAGGGGACTTTGACTCCCCCATCGTAGGTTCGACTCCTGCTGGCGCAACCAGAATGCCCCGGCGGCCTTTGCGGCTGCCGGGGCATTTTTGCGTCTGTTCAATAGCGGCGGTGGATCTTTTTAGTGGGTTTGCGGCGGTTCCAGTTGGCACACAGCAGCCACAGCCCGTAGATCAGGGCGGCGATCAGGCTGAGCACCAGCACCACCTTCAGGTACAGGCTGGTGAAGAACTCCTTCACCTTGTCCACCCCGAACAGCAGCGGGTTGCGGGCTACGTCCTGCCCGGCAATCAGCTCCACCACGCCGATGGTCTCGCCCGCCAGCTTCAGCTCCACCGTGCCCACTACATCGCCCTGCTGGATGGGGGCGCAGACGTAGTCCGGCAGGTGGAAGTATTTCTGGGTGACGGTGCCGTCGCTGGTGGAGGGCAGCAGGGTCATCATGCTGTCGTTGGGGTACAGCTGCAAGGTGTCGGTGTCGGAAGAATACTTTACTGGGATCTCTGCAATGGTCAGGTCGGTGTCCAGCGCAGCCTGAATGGAAAAGCTGTCAAACACCCAGTCCATCAGTTTGACTGTCTCAAACAGGGCGGGACGGCGGTTGGCGTAGCCAAGGGTATCGCAGCTGTCGGGGCTGTCCATCACGCAGAAGATATAGGTGGCACCGTCCTTGTTGCCCCACGAAACATAGCTCTGGGTGCCGGTATCGTTTTTAAAGGCGGTCACATTGCACATACCGCCCTGCATGGCGCTGCGGTAGTAGCTGCCGCCGCTGGCTTTGCTCAGCGCGGCGTTCTGGCTGACCAGCACCGAGGAGGAGCGGTGCTTCTCCTTGGCGGGCATGGTAAAGCTGGGCGCACCGGACACCTCCACAAAGGCGTCAAAGCTCATCAGGTAGCGCAAAATCAGGTACATATCCACCGCGCAGGTGGTGTTGCCGCTGTCGATGCCGCAGGCGTCTGTCCAGCTGCTGGCGGTGGTGCCGATGCGCTGGGACAGGGTGTTCATCTGCGCCACCCAGCCGTCCAGATCGCCGCCGGAAAGGGTGTATGCCACACCCATGGCTGCCTCGTTGGCGTTGCGGGTGAGCATGGCGTACATGGCTTCGCGGTAGGTGAAAGTCTCGTTGGAGCGCATATCTGCGTTATTGGTATTATAAACATAGTCCGAGATGGCAAAGGGCATCTGGAAGGTGTTGTCCAGCTGGTCGGCGTAGTTGGTCAGCAGCACGGCAAGGGTCATATATTTGGTCAGACCGCCGGCAGACACCTGCTTCGTGCTGTCTTTATCGTAGACGATGATGTTGGTATCGGTGTTGACGATATAGGCGCTTGCAGCCTGCACCTGATATACCGGGCTGGGGTCGAACATGGCCCCGGCGGGCAGCACAAGGCAGCTGAGCAGAAATACAAGCGAAAGAACCAGTGCAAAAATACGTTTCATGTGGACAATTCCTTTAAAAAGCGATAAAATATACTAAATAAAGCTGCGCGGTACAGCGCGCCGGAGGATCAATTTTGCAGCAAAAGTGCTGTGTTCTATAATAATAACAGGTTTGCCGGGGTGTTACAAGAGCCTTGCGGTGTTTTACACCGTTCTTTCGCCCCGGCAGGGAGGGCAGGAATGGTATATCTTACAGGGGATACCCACGGCGATATCCAGCGCTTCAAGCAGGGCAAACTGCGCTGGCTGGGCAAAAAGGACACCGTGGTGGTGCTGGGGGATTTTGGCTTTGTATGGGACGGCAGCGCCGCAGAGCGCAAGCGGCTGGACTGGCTGCGCAAGCGCCCCTACACGGTGCTGTTTCTGGACGGCAGCCACGAAAACTACGACCTGCTGGCACAGTACCCGGAGACCGAGCTGTTCGGCGGCAGGGTGCAGAGCCTTGGCGGCAACGTGTACCATGTGTGCCGGGGCAGCGTGCTGGAGCTGGAGGGCAAGACCTATCTCTGCTTCGGCGGCGCGGAAAGTCAGGATAAGGACGACCGGGAGCCGGGCGTGAACTGGTGGAAGCAGGAGATGCCCAGCGACGAGGAGTACGACACCTGCCGCCGCAACTTAGAGAAAGTAGACTACAAGGTAGATTATGTGCTGACCCACGATGCACCAAGCAGATTTTTGGATTTTACCGCCCTTGCCCTTGGCGAGAGCAACCGTCTGCACCTGTTTCTGGACGAGATCTTGCTCAAGCTGACCTACGAAAAATGGTTTTTCGGCTGCTATCACAAGGATGTGCAGCTTTCCACCAAGAGCCGGTGTGTGTTCTGTGATGTCATCCCCATGGGTGAGCGGCGCACCGGACTGTTCCACCGATAGGAGGGAATATGCAGGTCACAATAAAACTTGCCACCCGGGAGGGCGCGGCGCACATCAGCGGCATTCTGGCGGGTTTTACTCTGCTGGCAAAGCGCGGGGAGCTGACTTTGCGGGTGCAGGACGAGCGGCAGGGCAGTCCCCTTGCCCGGGAGGCGCTGCTGGAAACGGAAATTGACGGCCGCACGGTGGTGTTTGACCTGATGGACGGCTACTTCTACAACGACCCTGCGGCGGTGCTGGCGCTGTTCCGCCGGGCAGATGTGGTGTTCAAGCGCAGCTTTTCAGCGGAGAAGAACCGGCAGTTCCCGGACGGTATTCCCGCAAAGCTGCGGCCATTGGGGCTGAACTACTACGTTACCTGCCCGGGCTCGCCGCTGGAAGCGGAGCGCAGCGCAAAGAGCCGCCTGAAGCAGTGGGCGCTTTCCACCCGCTGCTACCCGCAGGACTTTGAAGCCTGCCTGACCCGGGTGCGCAAAAAGCCGCGCATCCTCTTTCTGACCCGTCTGTGGGACCCGGAGAAACCGGCGGTGCAGCAATACCCGGAGTTACAGGCAGAGTGGCGGCAGGTGAATGCAGACCGCATTGAGCTGCTGCACCGGCTGCAAAGTGCTTTTCCGGCGCAGTTCACCGGCGGCGTTTCTGATAGCGCCTGCGCCCGGCGGCTGTGCCCGGAACTGATCGTACCGGACAAGCTGACCGGCAAACGGGCGTATCTGCACCGGATGCAGCACACGGAGATTTGCGTGGCTTCTACCGGACTGCACGGCTCTACCGGCTGGAAGCTGGCCGAGTATGTGGCGGCGGGGCGCGCGATCGTCACCGAGCCGCTGCAGTACACCCTGCCGGGCGGCTTTGAAGAAGGGAAAAACTATAAAACGTATACCTCCCCGGCGGAGTGTGAGACGCAGCTGCGGCAGCTGCTGACAGACCCGGCGGCGATCTTGGCTATGGCGCAGCACAATGCGGCGTACTATCAAGCATGGCTGCGGCCGGAGCAGCAGGTGCGGCAGGCCTTGCGGCAGCTGGAAACAGGGGAGAGATAAGGGGGAAAACGGGGGATGGAAGAGCAGAAACGGCACAGCGGCTTTGAGACGATGCGTATCCTCAGTATGGTGATGATCGTGCTGATGCATGGCATCGGGCACGGCGGGCTGGGCAGTGCGGCACCGCAGGGGTCGGCAGCATTCTGGATCTACTGGCTGCTGTTTATTCTGGCGCGTGTATCCACCAACTGTTTTGTAATGCTTTCCGGCTATTACCTGTCGGAGCGCAAGGGGCCTGTTCATGCCGGGCGGCTGTTCCGCATTGGGGCACAGGTGTGGTTTTACTCCATGCTCACCTTCTGCGTTGCGGTCAAGGCGGGTGCGGTCCCGCTTTCGGCTGTTGCACTGCTCCGGGCACTTTTACCCCTTACCTCCAACGGCTACTGGTTCGCTTCGGCTTATTTTCTGATGTACCTCTCGGTGCCGGTGCTGAACGCGGTGGTGCAAAGCCTTGACAGGCGGCAGTACAAAACACTGCTGCTGGTGGCGCTGCTGCTGCAAAGCGTGTGGGGCACGCTGTTCTACTGGGCAACGGATGCGACCTTTGTGAATAACGGATACAGCTTTATCTGGTTCTATACCTTGTATTTTATGGCTGCCTATTTCCGCAAATACCGGGTGACCGTGTCCAGCGGGCTGTGCCTAGTGGCGTATCTGGCGGCTTCGGCGGCGGGGCTTTTCAACCGGATGCTGGCGCTGCGGGTGGAAAATGCCCTGCACCTGAACGGCTTTGTGAATACCGTCAACGGCTATCAGGCACTGGCTACGGTTATCGCTTCGGCAGCGATATTTCTGCTGTTCCAGAATATCCGTATCCGCTCAGACTACTGGCGGCGCTGGGTCTTTCGGCTGGTACCGCTGTCCTTCGGGGTGTACCTGCTGCACGACAGCGATTTTACCCGGGCGCTGCTGTGGCAGCTGGTAGACCTGCCCCGGTTCGGCGGGGCGCTGCTGCCCTCGCTGGCTTACCTGACCGGTGCGGTGCTGCTGATCGCCGTAGCGGGCTACGCAGTGGATGCCGTGTATCAGCGGCTCTACCGCCTGCTGCGTCTGTCCGCACTGGAAGAAAAGGTGGACGCGCTGACCGCCCGCATCCTGCAAAGGATCGTCGGGAGCAAGGAAACGTAAAGAAAAGCGCTGTCGCACGAGTTTTTCGTGTGACAGCGCTTTTTTAGTTCATCGGTCCGGCCTTGTCGAACATCTGCTGCACCTGCGCGGCCAGCAAAGCGTGCGCAGGGCTTTCCAGCAGCGGGTCGGCGGCCAGCAGGGCGGCGGCTTCGCTCTGGGCGGCGTGCAGGGTGCGGGTGTCGTTCATCAAATCGGCGATCTGTAAGGTGGGCAGGCCGTGCTGGCGGCTGCCGAAAAAGTCGCCGGGGCCGCGGGTCTCCAAGTCGTACTGCGCTACGGCAAAGCCGTCGGTGGTGGAGCAGAGAAATTTCAGCCGCTTCTGCACGGCTTCGCTGGTGTTGTCGCTAACAAGGAAGCACCAGCTCTCGGCAGCGCCGCGTCCTACCCGTCCGCGCAGCTGGTGCAGGGCGCTCAGACCGTAGCGCTCGGCGTTTTCAATCACCATCACGCTGGCATTGGGCACGTCCACGCCCACCTCAATGACGGTGGTGGACACCAGTGCGTCCAACCGCCCGGCCTTGAAATCCTCCATGACGGCGGCTTTTTCCTTGGGTTTCAGCTTGCCGTGCATCAGCCCCACCCGGCGGTCGGGCAGCAGCGCCTTGGCAATGTCCTCGTAGTAGGTCTTGACGGCGTTCAGCCCGCCGTCCGGCACATCCTCGATGGCGGGGCAGACCAGATACACCTGCCGCCCCTTGTCGATCTCGCTGTCCAGAAAACGGTACAAGTCCTGCCGCCGCTTGCCGGTGATGCACCGGGTCTTGACCGGGGTGCGTCCGGGGGGCAGCTCGTCCAGAATGGAAATGTCCAGATCACCGTAGATCAAAAGCCCCAGCGTGCGGGGGATGGGGGTGGCGCTCATGACCAGCAGGTGCGGGTTTGCGGCCTTTTCGGCCAGCGCGCCGCGCTGACGCACCCCAAAGCGGTGCTGCTCGTCAATGACCGCCAGACCCAGCCGGGCAAACTCCACCCCTTCGCTCATCAGAGCGTGGGTGCCCACCACAAGATCGGCTTCGTCATTGCGGATAGCGGCCAGTGTGGTGCGGCGGGCAGCGGCTTTCATGCCGCCGGTCAGCAGGGCGACCCGCATCCCGAAGGGGGCAAGCAGCCGGTTCAGCCCCTCAGCGTGCTGTGCGGCCAGAATTTCGGTAGGAGCCAGCAGCGCGGCCTGATACCCCGCCCGGATGCACGCCCAGATGGCGGCAGCAGCTACCAGCGTTTTGCCGCTGCCCACATCGCCCTGCAACAGGCGGTTCATGGCGGTATCGCCCGCCATATCGTTTAAAATTTCCTCCACTGCGCGGCGCTGCGCCCCGGTGGGGGCAAAGGGCAGACTCTGCCAGAAAGGAGCTGGGTCGGCGCGGCGCATGGATGCCCCGGTGGCGGCAGCGCCCCGGCTGCGCATCCGCCCAATGCCCAATTGCAGCACCAACAACTCTTCGTAAATGAGCCGCCGCCGCGCCGCTGCGGCCTGCTCCTCGGTGGCAGGGCAGTGGATGGCGCACACCGCTTCGGCCTTGGGAAGCAGACGGTATTTTTGCAGCATCTCCGGCGGCAGCGGATCTGGCAGCAGCTCTGCATGGGGCAAAAGCTGCCGGATGCAGCGGGAGATGGCGCTGCTGGTAAGCCCCTCCGTCTGGGGGTAAACGGCTTCAAAGGGTGCGGCCTGGATCTGCTCGGCGGTGCGCACCTGCGGGTTGACCATCTGGCGGCGCAGCATCCCGCCGGTAACGATGCCCTGAAAATAGTATTCCTGCCCCAGCTTCAATTTCTGGGTGGCGTAGGGGTTATTGAACCATGTGATCTCCAGACTGGCTACATCGTCCCCGGCAGTGATGCGCTCCATCCGCCGCCCGCCCGGCAGAATGCGTCCGCCGGGCTTTGCGAATACCTCGGCCTTTACCACGCATTCGGTGTCGGCGGGGGCTTCTGCGATGGAGTAGGGCTTGGAAAAGTCGATATACCGCCGGGGATAGTGGCACAGCAGGTCTGCCAGCGTTACAATGCCCAGCTTCTCGAACCGTTCTGCGGTCTTGGGACCCACCCCTTTCAGGTAGCGCACCGGGGTGTCCGGCGTTAAGGTAGTGCGGTTTTCGGTGGGCATGGCGTTTCAACTCCCTTCCAAGCGTAGTATAGTCATTGTAACACGGACGGAGAACAGATGCAAACACTTTGCTTTTGCGCGGCAGCTGTGGTACACTGAATAGAAAAAAGAGAAGGGGGAGATACCATGGAGATACGCAACGCAACTACGGAGGATCTGCACGCTATTGCCGCCGTGGAGGCAGCCTGTTTTCCGGCAGCAGAGGCTGCCACGGCAGAAGAATTTGCCGGACGGCTGGCACACTATGCCAGTCATTTCTGGCTGCTGCTTGAGCAGGGGAAACTGGTGGCCTTTGTGGACGGCTTTTGCACCGACACGCCCGACCTGACCGATGAGATGTACGCGGACGCCGCCCTGCATGATGAAAACGGCGCATGGCAGATGATCTTTGGGGTGAACACCCTCCCGGGCTGCCGCCGCCGTGGCTATGCCGGGCTGCTGCTGCAAAGAGCTATCGCAGATGCCCGCGCACAGGGGCGCAAGGGGCTGGTGCTGACCTGCAAGGAGAAGCTTTTGCACTATTACGCAAAGTTCGGCTTTGTGAACGAGGGCGTTTCCGCTTCCACCCACGGCGGGGTGGTGTGGTATCAGATGCGGCTGCGGTTCTGAGGTAGCGTTACTTTTATTATAGCAATGCCGGAGCGTCTGCGGACGCTCCGGCATTGCATTTTCACGGGAGGGGGTGCTGCGGCAGACTTTTTTGTTTAACCGCAAAGTGACCGGTTTCGCCAGAGGCTCTCCCTTTGAGGAAAGACTTCCCCCGGCCGGGGGAAGATGTCGCGTAGCGACAAAAAGGGGAATCAGTCACCGCAGGTGACTGAGAGGGTGAGGACGCCGGCAGGGGACAGTGCAAAACAAAAAATCCCGGAAGCTGAAGCTTCCGGGAATCTTTTGGAGGTGACGACCAGATTTGAACTGGTGGATGAGGGTTTTGCAGACCCTTGCCTTACCACTTGGCCACGTCACCATATAGGGAGTGATGAATACCACTCCAATGGAGCGGCCGACGAGGCTCGAACTCGCTACCTCCACCTTGGCAAGGTGGCGCTCTACCAGATGAGCTACGGCCGCATATTCGGTGCATTTGTCCCTGCACCCTCCCGAGCGATTCTTGCGAATATCGGGGCCCCCGCGAAAGCTTGCGAAGCAAGATTTTGTGGGGAAGAGGAGGAATTTCAGAGTTTGTTACGGCGGTCTTACTTGTAAGACTGCCAGACAAACGACTGACATTCCAACGAGCGACCCGGATCGGGCTCGAACCGACGACCCCCAGCGTGACAGGCTGGTGCTCTAACCAACTGAGCTACCGGGCCATACCGGAGCAACTGTTGCTGCTCCTTAATGGAGCGGCCGACGAGGCTCGAACTCGCTACCTCCACCTTGGCAAGGTGGCGCTCTACCAGATGAGCTACGGCCGCATATTGGGAAACCCGAATGGGTTTCCTTTGCTGGTGCCTCCGATCGGAATCGAACCAATGACACGGGGATTTTCAGTCCCCTGCTCTACCGACTGAGCTACAGAGGCGCACCGGACGATGATTATTATACCTGAAATTTCGATTTTGTAAAGGGGTAAATGCAAACTTTTTTGAAAAAATTGAAAAGTTTTTGTTTTCCGGCGTCCCTGCGCACAAAATAAGAACGACTTTTTTCGCGGCTTTCGTACCGGAGCGCTGCGCGGGAAAGATAGAAAGAACATTTGACAAGTTTTACAACCTATGGTTTAATAAAAGAAAAGAACACAGGCGCTTATGTCCGCAGAGATGCTATTATATTTCTTATATAATAGCAAGGGCAGGCGCTTGCTTTGATTACAGAACGGCCTGCGCAGCACAGCTGCGGCGGGACGGGAGGAGCAGCATGGCAAAAAAACAGGAATATGGCAACGAGAGCATTACCTCGTTAAAGGGCGCCGACCGTGTGCGCAAGCGCCCGGCGGTCATCTTTGGCTCGGACGGCGTGGAGGGCTGTGCCCACTCGATCTTTGAGATCGTGTCCAACTCCATTGATGAAGCCCGCGACGGCCACGGCGATACCATCAACGTGACCCGCTGCAAGGACGGCAGCGTCATCGTGGAGGACTTTGGCCGTGGTATGCCCGTGGACTGGAACAACGGCGAAGGTCGCTTCAACTGGGAGCTGCTGTTCTGCGAGATGTACGCGGGTGGCAAGTACGGCGAGGGCGAGGATAACTACGAGTTCAGCCTTGGACTGAACGGTCTGGGTCTGTGCGCTACCCAGTATGCATCGGCGTGGATGACAGCCGACATCTACCGCGACAGTTACCACTACCATCTGGACTTTAAAAAGGGCGAGAACGTAGGCGGCCTGCAAAAGGAGCCCTACAAGGGACGCCGCACCGGCAGTATCATCCACTGGAAGCCGGACGATGAGGTGTTTACCGATATCGATGTGCCCGGCAGCTACTATAAGGATGTGCTGCGCCGTCAGGCTGTGGTCAACGCCGGGCTTACCCTCAACTTTACCGATGAAAAGGAAAAAGACCCCGCCACCGGCAAGCCGTGGCACGAGAGCTGGTGCTACCAGAACGGCATTGCGGACTATGTGGCAGAAGTAGCAGGGGAGGACACCCTGACCCCGGTGTTCAGCTGCGAGAGCGAGGCCGTGGGCCGCGACCGCGAGGATCAGCCGGACTACAAGGTGCGCATGGGTGCGGCTTTTTGCTTCTCTAATAAGGTACAGCTGCTGGAATACTACCACAACTCCTCGTGGCTGGAGCACGGCGGCAGCCCGGAACACGCGGTGCGCACCGCCTTTGTCTACCAGATCAACAAGTACCTGAAGGAAAAGAATCTGTACAAAAAGGGCGAGAGCGCCATCAGCTTTCAGGACGTGCAGGACTGTCTGGTGTATGTATCCTCCAGCTTTTCCACCCGTACCAGCTACGAGAACCAGACCAAAAAGGCCATCACCAATAAATTTGTCTCGCAGGCCATGACCGACTTCCTCAAGCATTATCTGGAAGTGTATTTTCTGGAAAAGCCGGAGGAAGCCCAGAAGATCTGCCAGCAGGTGCTGGTGAACAAGCAGAGCCGCGAGCACGCGGAAAAAACGCGCCAGAGCATCAAAAAGACGCTCTCTACGCAAATCGACTTAGCCAACCGCGTGCAGAAGTTTGTGGACTGCCGCACCCGGGACGCCGCCCGCCGCGAGCTGTATATCGTGGAGGGCGACTCGGCTATGGGCGCGGTCAAGTCCAGCCGGGACAGTGAATATCAGGCCATCATGCCCATCCGCGGCAAGATTTTGAACTGCCTGAAGGCGGATTATGCCCGCATCTTCAAGTCGGACGTCATCGTAGACCTGATCAAGGTGATGGGCTGCGGTGTGGAGCTGGGCGGCAAGCACAACAAGGAGCTGGCTACCTTTAACCTCGAAAACCTGCGGTTCAATAAGATCGTCATCTGTACCGATGCCGATGTGGATGGCTACCAGATCCGCACCCTTGTGCTGACCATGCTCTACCGCCTTACCCCCACCCTGATCAACAAGGGCTATGTGTATATCGCGGAGTCGCCTTTGTATGAGATCACCACGAAGGACCGCACTTATTTCGCCTATACCGAGCCGGAAAAGGCCGCTTTTCTGGAAAAGATCGGGGACAAAAAATACACCATCCAGCGCTCCAAAGGCTTGGGCGAGAACGACCCCGAGATGATGTGGCTGACCACCATGAACCCGGAGAGCCGCCGCCTTATCAAAGTAATGCCCACCGATGTGGTGCAGACCGCGCAGGTGTTCGATATCCTGCTGGGCGACAATCTGGCAGGCCGCAAGGAGCATATCGCTCAGCACGGCGCAGAGTATCTGGATGATCTGGACGTGAGCTGAGAGATCGACGGCCTCGCCCTCTCCGTCTGCTCACTTTGTTCGCATCCACCTCTCCCAAAGGGAGAGGCCTTGGCAAAAAGATGAACTTTGCGTGGACTGCCAAGGACTCCCCCTTTGGGGGAGCTGCCGAGCAAAGCGAGGCTGAGAGGGCGAGCTTGTTTGCCGAAAAAGAACAGGCGTAATAAACAAGAGGAACTGTAATGGCAAAAAAATCGACCAAGAAAACCTTAAAGCCGGTGCGCCCGCAGCTGGGCGACGGCGTTGAAATTTTAAACGCAGGCAGCGTGCTGGAGGACCCCATTACCCGCACGCTGGAAACCAACTATATGCCCTATGCCATGAGCGTCATCGTCAGCCGCGCTTTGCCGGAGATCGATGGCTTCAAGCCGGCGCACCGCAAGCTGCTGTACACCATGTACGAGATGGGTCTGCTCAAGGGCGCACGCACCAAGTCTGCCAACATCGTGGGCAGCACCATGCACCTGAACCCCCACGGCGATGCCGCCATCTACGATACCATGGTGCGCATGGGCCGCGGCAACGAGAGCCTGCTGGTGCCCTTTGTGGACAGCAAGGGCAACTTTGGCAAGGCGTACAGCCGCGATATGTCCTGCGCTGCTGCCCGTTACACCGAAGCAAAGCTGGAAGGCGTGTGCGAGGAGCTGTTCCGGGATATCGACAAAGAGACGGTGGACTTTGTGCCCAACTACGACAGCACCACCACCGAGCCCACCCTGCTGCCGGTCACTTTCCCCACCATTCTGGCAAACAATACGCTGGGCATCGCGGTGGGCATGGCCTGCAACATCTGCTCCTTCAATCTGGCAGAGCTGTGCGCCACCACCGTGGCGCTGATGAAGGACGAGCACCACGATATCGGCACCACCATGCCCGCCCCGGACTTTGTGGGCGGCGGCCAGATTTTGTATGATGAAGCGCAGATGCGTGAAATTTACGAGAACGGCCGCGGCAGCGTAAAAGTACGCGCCCGTTACAACGCAGTGCCCGGCGAAAATATGATCGAGGTCACCCAGATCCCGCCCACCACCACGGTGGAGGCCATCATGGACAAGATCGCAGAGCTGGTCAAGACCGGCAAGGTCAAGGAGATCAGCGATATGCGCGATGAGACCGACCTGAACGGCCTGAAGCTGACGCTGGATCTCAAGCGCGGCGTGGATGCCGACAAGCTGATGGCAAAGCTGTTCAAGGCCACCCCGCTGGAGGACAGCTTCAGCTGCAACTTCAACATTCTGGTGTCCGGTCAGCCCCGGGTCATGGGCGTGCGGGAGATTTTGAAGGAGTGGACGGCCTTCCGCGTGGAGTGCGTGCGCCGCCGCACCTACTACGACCTGCACGGCAAGGAAAAGCGGTTGCACCTGTTGCAGGGTCTTGCCGCCATCCTGCTGGATATCGACAAGGCCATCCATATCATCCGCACTACCGAGGAGGAGACCGAGGTGGTGCCCAACCTGATGATCGGCTTTGGCATTGATGAAGTGCAGGCAGACTATGTGGCAGAAATCAAGCTGCGCCATCTGAACCGGGAATACATCCTCAAGCGCACCGGTGAGATCGAGCAGCTGGAAAAGGACATTGCCGACCTGAACGATGTGCTGGCAAAACCTGCCCGCATCCGCCGCATCATCATCAATGAACTGAACGATGTAGCAAAGAAATACGGCAAGCCCCGCTGCAGCGAGATCTTGTACGACCTGCCCGAGGAGGACGCTGCCGCCGAGGAAGAAGCCGTGCCGGACTACCCGGTGACCGTGTTCTTTACCCGGGAGGGCTACTTTAAAAAGATCCCGCCCCAGAGCCTGCGCACCGCCGGTGCCCACAAGCTGAAGGAGGGCGACGAAATCATCCAGCAGCTGGAGACCCGAAACAACGTAGAAGCGCTGTTCTTCACCGACAAGCAGCAGGTGTACAAGGTGCGTCTGGCAGAATTAGAGGACGGCAAGGTAGCGCAGATGGGCATCTTCATCCCGGGACGGCTGGGCATGGATGAGGGCGAAAACGTACTGAGCATGGTCATTACCGGCGATTACAGCGGCTTTATGCTGTTCTTCTTTGCCAGCGGTAAGTGCGCAAAGATCCCCCTCAGCTCCTACGCCACCAAGCAGAACCGCCGCAAGCTGCTGAAGGCTTACAGCGATAAGGAACCGCTTGCCTTGATGCTCTACCTGCCGGAGGAGACCGAGCTTGCCATCCGCACCAGTGCCAGCCGGATGCTGCTGGTAGGTACGGCGCAGATCGCCGCCAAGACCACCCGCGACAGTCAGGGCGTGGCAGTGGTCACCCTGAAAAAGAACCAGACCATCGCCTCGGTGGTGCCGGCAGATACCTTGGAGCTGGCAAATCCCCACCGCTACCGCGTGCGCAGCCTGCCCGCCACCGGTGCGCTGATCCGCGCCGAGGACGAGCAGATGAGCCTGCTTTGATTGGCAGGCGGCGGGGAGATTTCCTTCGCAAATGAGTCCGGAACCCCCTGTTCCGCCCCAGTGCTGCGCACCGGGGCCCCACTTCGCCGGAATTTGCGCAGGAAACTCCCCGCCGCCTTTCCGAAAAGTCCTCTCCCATGAAAAAGTAACTCCGAAACGACCGCAGTCGTTTCGGAGTTACAAATTATAAAAAATTTTCCGCTGTTATTGTCAGAGCGAAGCGGAGACAAGTTTAAATCGTTTAAGCCTGAAAAGAGGAAGCTGTTATGCAAAATATCGACCTGATCTGTGTGGGCAAGCTGAACGCCAAATATTTTGCCGAGGGCGTGGCAGAGTACCAGAAGCGTCTGGCGGCTTTTGCCGCCTTTCGCATCATTGAACTGCCGGAGGAAAAGATCGAGGAGAAAAACGCCTCGGACGCGGTGGTAAAAAAGGCGTTGGATAAGGAGGGAAAAGCCATCCTTTCCAATGTGCGCAAGGGGGCTGCCATCGTAGCCATGTGCATCGAGGGCAAACAGATCTCCTCCGACGAGCTGGCGCAGTTTCTGGCACAGCGTGCCGGCAGCGGGGCAGGGGACGTGGCCTTTGTTATCGGCTCGTCCCATGGCCTGTCCGAAGAGGTGAAAAAGGCCGCTGCCCTTAAGTTCAGCATGGGGCGCATCACCATGCCCCATCAGCTGGCGCGGCTGGTGCTCACGGAGCAGATCTACCGCGCCTGCACCATCAATGCGGGCATGAAGTACCACAAGTAAAATGGCTTTTTCGGCTCCCGGAGCGTTCGCAGGCGCTCCGGGAGCCCTTTTTGCGGAAAAGTGTAGAATCTGCCGGAAAAGTAATTTTCTTCTTTTCTTTTGGAACAGTTTTTATTATACTGATAGCGTGGAGCATTCTATTACAAAAAGCAGCAAAAAACACAGGATGGAAGAACCATGAAAAAACACAGAAGAGGACTGCGGCTGGCGGCCTGTTTGCTGACGCTGGCGATGTGCGCGGCGCTGCTTTGCAGCTGCGGGCGTACCGGAAAAACGGATGACTATACGGCTGCAATGCCGGTCATTGTGGTGGGCAGCGATAACTACCCGCCTTTCAACTATATGGGCACGGACGGTGCACCCACCGGCATTGACGTGGAACTGGCCACCGAGGCGTTCGGGCGGCTGGGCTACCGGGTGAAATTTGTGACCATCGACTGGGAAAAGAAGAAGGAACTGGTGGAAAACGACACCATCGACTGCATCTGGGGCAGCTTTTCCATGGATGGCCGCGAGGAAGAATACCAATGGGCAGGGCCGTATCTGTACAGCCGTCAGGTGGTGGCGGTGCGCTCCGATAGCGACATCCGCACCCTGCAGGACTTGGCCGACAAGGTGGTGGCGGTGCAGTCCACCACAAAGCCGGAGGAACTGTTTTTGAATGCGGAGCAGAATGGTCTGCCCCGGCTGCGCAGGCTGTATTCCCTGCAGAACCGGGATCTGCTCTACACCACCCTGCTCAAAGGCTACGCGGACGCCTTAGCCGCCCACGAAAGCGCCATCCGGCAGTTCATGAAGGATTACAGCGTTGAATACCGCATTCTGGACGAGCCGCTGATGACGGCGCGGCTGGGCGTTGCCTTTGCCAAAGAGCGCAGCGATGACCTGCCGCAGCAGCTGACGGAGGTTTTTCAGGAGATGCTGGCAGATGGCACCGTCCGGCAGATCGTGAGCCGCTATCTGGACGACCCCGAGCACTATCTGGATGGACTGGAGGACAGTACCCATGCATGACGGAATGGAAAAGAGCCAGAGTATTTTCAACCGGAAGCAGTTCATCATGGTGTGTGCACTTGCGGGACTGTTGCTGCTGGGCGGCGTGCTGGGGGTCTCGGCGCACAGCGACCTGCAAAATGCTGAAAAGCAGTTTGAGGATACCATCAGCTATGTTAAGGAGCAGTGCACCGGCTACGATAACCTGAACCTTGCCACGGAGACCAAAAGCCTGATGCGGATGATGGAAAACGCCCAGCATCTGTGCAGAGAGATCGCGCACGACCGGCAGGATGACCCCGCGCGGGTACTGGACGATGCCGCTATGGCGGAATATCTGCGGGACTATACCCTCAGCGGCGCACTGGTGCTTTCAACAGAGGGCAAAATTTTGTGCGCAGCCTCACAGGATGGCCGGACGGCTGACCTGCAGGTCCGGGAACAGATGGAAGCGCAGCTGGCCGGTTCTATCGTGCTGAAGGTGGCCGACCACCCGGAGCAGGTCTACGCCGGACGGTCGGAAAATGAGGATGGCTCCTATGTAGACACCGCAGCCTGCGCCCGGAAGGACGGGGACGGGGTGCTTGTGGTGTACTACCGCACCACGGCAGAATATGTACGCAATTACAACCTTTCCTACCAGAACTGCGTGCAGGGCTATAACCCCGCCGTGGACGGCACCATCGTGGTGACCCGGGGCGACCGCATCGTGGCCAGCAACGACACCTCTTTGCTGGATACCACCGTGGACGATAACCCCACCCTTTCTGCCTTAAAAGCGCGCAGCACCGACGGCGGCATGATCCATGTGCACAGCACCACCGGGCAGCAGTATGCTTACGGCATCGTGGGGCAGGGGCGTAGTTTTTACATCTATGTCTACCGCCCGGAGCAGGAGGTATATGTCTCTACCATGCGCAATGTGAGCATGGCTGCCTTTACCTACATGGTTCTCCTGTTTTTGCTGCAATTGCTGCGCGGCAAGACCGACCAGCGCTACCGGGAGCAGCAGCTGCGCCGGGAGCAGGAGTACCAAAAGACCCTCAAGGCGGCTGCGCTGAAGGCGGAGAGCGCAAACCTTGCCAAGACCGAGTTTTTGCAGCGCATGAGCCACGATATCCGCACGCCCATCAACGGCATCCGGGGCATGGTGGAGATCGGTGACCGCTGCCCGGAGGATATGACACGGCAGGCCGACTGCCGCAAAAAGATCTGGGAGGCATCCACCCTGCTGCTGGAGCTGGTGAACGAGGTGCTGGACATGGGCAAGCTGGAGTCCGGCGAGGTGGTGCTGGAAAGCGTGCCCTTTGATCTGCCCGAGCTGATGCACGAGATCACGGACGTGCTGGAAAAACAGGCGGCAGAGCGCGGCATCGTGCTGCACCGGGAATACGGAAAGCTGCCGCATCCCCGGCTGGTGGGCAGTCCGCTGCACGTCAAGCGGCTGCTGATGAATGTGCTCAGCAACGCCATCAAGTATAACCGGGACAAGGGTCGTGTGATGCTGGACTGCTTTGAGTTGAGCTGCACCGGGGACAAGGTGCAGATCTGCTTTGTCTGCGCGGACACTGGCATCGGCATGAGCGAAGAGTTCCAGAAGCGGATGTTCGAACCCTTCACGCAGGAGAATGCCGGGGCGCGTTCGGTATACGGCGGCACCGGCCTTGGAATGTCCATTACCAAAAGCCTTGTGGATAAAATGGGCGGCACCATCGGGGTGGAAAGCCGGCAGGGCGTGGGCACCACCTACACCATCACCCTGCCCTTTGTCATCGACAGCACCGAAGCCGCAGAGCCGGAGCAGCAGCAGACAGACCTTGCCGTGCTGCAGGGACAGCGGGTGCTGCTGGCCGAAGACAACGCCCTGAACATGGAGATCATGGAGTTTTTGCTGAACGAGGTGGGCATAAAGGTGACCAAAGCCGCCGACGGACAGCAGGCGGTGGAAGCCTTTGCAGCCTCGCCGGTGGGCGGCTTTGACGCCATCCTGATGGACGTGATGATGCCGGTGCGGGACGGCCACGAGGCTACCCGCGCCATCCGCGCCATGGACCGCCCGGACGCAAAGACCATCCCCATTTTTGCCATGACGGCAAACGCATTTACAGAGGATCGCCGCAAGGCGCTGGAATCCGGCATGAACGAGCACCTGCCCAAGCCCATCGACCCGGATACCCTGTACCGCCTGCTGGTAAAATACCTGACAGAGCGCGGCTGAACTGTTTGCCGGGCTTTACAAGCGGGGCAAAACATGGTACAGTAAATATACTGTGCTTGTGCAAGCCGCAAGCACGCCCGGCGGTGGGGAAAGCCGCCGGAACACAACACGATACGACACGGCAAACCAGCCGCGGACGGAAAGGATGTACTACAATGGAACAGAGCGAAAAGACCCTTGACATGATCGTCAATCTCTGCAAGAACCGTGGTTATGTGTTCCCCGGTTCCGAGATCTACGGCGGTCTGGCCAACAGCTGGGACTACGGCCCCCTTGGCGTGGAGTTCAAGAATAACGTCAAAAAGGCATGGCTGAAAAAGTTTGTGCAGGAAAGCCCCTATAACGTGGGTTTGGATGCTGCCATCATCATGAACCCCCAGACATGGGTGACCACCGGCCATGTGTCCAGCTTCTCGGACCCCCTGCTGGACTGCCGCGCCTGCAAGGCACGCCACCGCGCCGACAAGCTGATCGGGGAAGAGCACCCCGAGGTGAACGTGGACGCCATGAGCTTTGACGAGATGGATGCTTTCATCGCAGAGCACGAGGATATCGTCTGCCCCGTGTGCGGCAAGCACGATTTTACCCCCATCCGCAAGTTCAACCTGATGTTCAAGACCGCCATCGGCGTGACCGAGGATAGCTCCTCTACCTGCTATCTGCGTCCCGAGACCGCACAGGGCATCTTTGTCAACTTTGCCAACATCCAGCGCACCACCCGCCGCAAGCTGCCCTTCGGTGTGTGTCAGGTGGGCAAGGCCTTCCGCAACGAGATCACCCCGGGCAACTTCACCTTCCGCACCCGCGAGTTCGAGCAGATGGAGTGCGAGTTCTTCTGCAAGCCCGGCACCGATCTGGACTGGTTCGCTTACTGGAAGGACTACTGCGAGAACTGGCTGCTGAGCCTTGGCATCAAGAAGGAGCACCTGCGCCTGCGTGACCACGAGCCTGCAGAGCTGGCCTTCTACAGCCGTGCTACCACTGATATCGAGTATGCCTTCCCGTTCACCGACTGGGGCGAGCTGTGGGGCATTGCAGACCGTACCAACTACGACCTGACCCGCCATCAGGAGGCTTCCGGCAAGAGTCTGGAGTACTTCGACAGCGAGACCAACGAGCACTACATCCCCTACGTCATCGAGCCCTCTCTGGGCTGCGACCGCGTGGCGCTGGCCTTCCTGTGCGAGGCCTACGACGAGGAGCACCTGACCGACAGCAAGGGCAAGGAGGATGTCCGCACCGTGCTGCGTCTGCATCCTGCTCTGGCTCCCTACAAGTGCGCCGTGCTGCCCCTGAGCAAGAAATTGGGCGAGAAGGCCATGGAGATCCGCAACGAGCTGAGCAAGTACTTCATGGTGGATTACGACGATACCGGTTCTATCGGCAAGCGTTACCGCCGCGAGGACGAGATCGGCACTCCGTTCTGCGTCACTGTGGACTTTGACACTGTGGGCGACGAGGCCAAGGGCATTGCTGCCGACAACTGCGTCACCGTCCGTGACCGCGACACCATGGAGCAGGTGCGTATGCCCATCAGCGAGCTGAAGAGCTACATCGAGAGCAAGATCGAGTTCTAAAAAATACACTGTTATGCAAAAAGCAGCCCCGCCGGAGCACCGGCGGGGCTGCTTTTTTAGTGTCGTGACGGCTGAAAAAAGTGGCCCGGAAACATCCGCAGACGTTTCTGAGCCACAAAATTAAAAATCGTCAGGCGGGCAGCTTACTGCTGGGCGAAGATCTTTACCTCGTCCTTGTCCATAAAGGCTGCGCCTGCAAAGCCTGCGGCTTCCAGCTGACCCAGCTGCTTGCCCAGCTTTTTGCCCTGCGGCAGTACGGTGACGTTGTACTGCTCGCGCAGCGCGGCAGCCTTGCGCAGCACGGCAGGGAAGTCGGTGTCCTTGCCGTACAGCAGGGCGATCTTCTGCTTTGCGCCGGGGATCTGGTAGCCCTGCTCCAGCAGAATGCCGCACACCCGCTCGAAGCCGATGGAGAAGCCCACGGCGGGCACCTGCACGCCAAGGAACTTGCCCACCATGTTATCGTAGCGTCCGCCGCCGGCCACAGCACCGCTGAACTGCGGGCAGGTCACCTCGAACACCATGCCGGTGTAGTAGCCCTGACCGCGTACCAGACTGGGGCAGTAGGCTACCTGATAACGGCCTGCAGCCAGCGTGTTGGCGGTGGCCAGCACATACTTCAGGTCATCGGCGATGGCGGGGTCGGCGCAGCGGGCAGCTACGGCGTCCAGCGTCACATTACCGGCGGCAATAAAGTCTGCCAGTGCGTTGATGGCGCTTTCCGGCAGCTGCTTCTCGGTCAGCTCAGCCTTCACGCCCTCGGCACCGATCTTGTCCATCTTGTCAAAGGTGATGCAGACGGAATCCAGCGTGTCGGCGGCAAAGCCCATGCTCTCCAGCATCCCGCGCAGGATGCGGCGGTCGTTGATGTTGACGGTAAAGCCGGTAAAGCCGATGTTCAGCAGTGCGCGGGTGGTCACGTCGATCAGCTCCACCTCGGCGTTGGGGGAAGCATCGCCCAGAATGTCGATATCGCACTGCACGAACTCACGCAGACGGCCCTTCTGCGGACGCTCGGCGCGGAACACCCGGTCGGTCTGGATGACCTTGAAAGGGCTGGGCAGCTTATCCTTGTTGGCTGCGTAGTAGCGGCTCAGCGGCAGGGTAAGGTCGTAGCGCAGACCCATATCGGACAGCTGCTTAGGATCGCCGGTGTTCAGGGCAGCGGTCAGCTTGTCGCCGCGTTTGAGCACCTTGAAGATCAGGTTCAGGTTGTCGCCGCCATCGGATTTGTCCAGATTTTCCATATCCTCCAGCATGGGGGTGGAGATACGCTCGAAACCGGCAGAGCGGTAGGTCTCCAGAATCTTGCCCTGAATGTAGTCGCGCAGGGTCTGCTCAGCGGGCAGCAGATCCCGCATACCCTTCAAAGCCTGTGTTTTCATAACAGTAATTCCTCTCTATCTGTAAATTGTACCCGCCCTCGATGCCTGAAAAGGGGCGGGAGCGTTTTTAACTCAGTACTTTACCATTATAAAGGATAATGCCGGATTGTCAATCCAAATGGGCACACTATCGCAAATTGCACAAATCTTTGAGGTGAAAGTATGAAGCAGCAGTTTGCAGCAAAACACCCGTGGACGATTTTGGCTGCGGGGGCGGCCATTCAGGTGCTTACCGGCTTACCGGCGGCGTGGGGCGTCTTTCAGAAGCCGGTCATGGAGGAATATGGCCTTTCGGAGCAGGGGGCGGGCTATGCCTTTGCCTTGCTCATCGCCGCCTTTGGGGTGGGGTGTGTGCTGGGCGGCTTTTTGCAGGATAAAAAGGGCCCGCGCTGCGCGGCGTTGTGGGGCACAGCCCTGCTCTGCGGCGGCTTTTTTGCAGCGGCCTTTCTGCCGGGCAGGACAGGGTGGGGATTCTTTCTGGCCTTCAGCATCCCGGCGGGGCTGGGCACGGCCTTTTTGTACCCCTCTATCCAGTCCTGCGCCCAAAAGTGGTACGCGGGGCGCAAGGGGCTGGCGACCGGGGTCATCGGCGGAGCGGTGGGACTTTCCGGCGCGTTCCTTACCCTGTTCGTCCGGGCGGCGCTGCGGGGCTTTGGCCCGGTGCAGGGCATCCGGGGTGCGTTCTGGGCGCTGGGGGCGCTCACTTTGCCGGTGTGCCTTGCGGGCAGTGCGGTGCTCAGTGACCCACCGCAGAAAAAACAGCAGCCAGGCGGCAAAAACACCCTCGACCTTTCCCCGGGGCAGATGCTGCGCACAAAGCAGTACTGGCTGTGTGCGGGCGCGGTGTGCTTTTCAACACCGGCGGTGCTGCTGTTCAGCCCCATCATCCTAAAGCTGGGCATGGAGCGCGGGCTGGACGAGACTGCTGCGCTGTGGAGCATCGTACTGGGCAGCGTGGGCAGCGCTGCGGGACGGATGCTGATGCCCATGCTCAGCGACCACATTGGCCGCCGCGCCACCGACCTTGGACTGTTTGCAGCTTCGCTTGCGCTGTCGGCGGCGTTCTGGGCAGCGCAAGGCTGGTGGGTGGTGGTGTGCTACGCCGGGCTCACCTTCTGCTACTCGGCGTTGGCGGCGGTGCTGCCTGCCCTTTCTACCGACCTGTTCGGCCTGCCCCATGCGGGGGTGAACTACGGCTTTCTGGCACTGGGGCAGAGCGTGGGCAGCCTTGCGTTCCCCTTTGCAGCCAATCTGCTGGCGCTGGAAAACGGGCGGCACCTGCTTGCCATGGCCGGTGCGGCGGCGGGCTTTGCGGCCATCTGGGCGCTGCATCCGGTGCAGAAAGACCCGCGCTGAAACGCGCAAAAAGTAAAGGCTGCAAAAAGTTTGCCGGTGCTTACGGCAGAATTGACAAAAACTTGACGACTGTTTTGTATAAAGCGGTGGAAATGACAGTTAGCGACGGATGACCGTAAAAACCGGCTGTACTTTTTGCAGGAAATGACTTGCAAAATTCGTCCGTTTTCTCTATAATAAAACCATGCGTGGTAGTACCGGTGCAGGCGCTGAAAGAGAGCAGCGCACCCGGTTCGGATGCAAGCAGTATGGAGCGGCGGCTGTGCCGGCAGGGCGCGGCGGCGGTTTTGTGCTGCCAAAGCGACATTTGTCAAAAGGAGAGTATGATTATGACCTATTCGCAGCAAGTACAGAATATGTGCCCGATCACCAAAGGTCCTAAGCATGGTCCGGCTCCCATCCCCGAAGAGGGTGCATGGGTCAAGGCCTATGAGATCAAGGACATCAGCGGCTACACCCATGGTGTGGGCTGGTGTGCACCCCAGCAGGGCACCTGCAAGCTGTCCCTGAACATCAAGAACGGCGTCATCGAAGAGGCTCTGGTGGAGACCATCGGCTGCTCCGGCATGACCCACTCTGCTGCTATGGCAGGCGAGATCCTGCCCGGCAAGACCATTCTGGAAGCTCTGAACACCGACCTGGTGTGCGACGCCATCAACGTGGCTATGCGCGAGCTGTTCCTGCAGATCGTCTACGGCCGCAGCCAGACCGCTTTCTCTGAGGACGGTCTGCCCATCGGCGCAGGTCTGGATGATCTGGGCAAGGGTCTGCGCTCCATGACCGGCACCATCTTCTCCACCAAGGAGAAGGGCGTGCGCTATCTGGAGCTGACCGAGGGCTACATCAACAAGCTGGCAGTGGATGCTAACGATGAGGTCATCGGCTATCAGTTCGTCAAGCTGGGCAAGATGATGGAGGATATCCGTCACGGCAAGACCCCCAACGAGGCTTACGAGAAGAACGTGGGTACTTACGGCCGCTTCAGCAAGGAGCAGGGCGCTGTGAAGTACATCGACCCGCGTGAGGAATAAGAGAGGAGGAACAACTCAATGGCAACTTTTGAATCTATGGATCGCCGTATGCCTAAAATCGAGGCATGCCTGAAGGCTAACGGTCTGGAATCTCTGGACGCTTGCAACGAGATGCTCCTCGCTAAGGGCATCGACTGCGACAAGATCGTCCGCGGCGTGCAGCCCATCTGCTTTGATAACGCTGTCTGGGCTTACACTCTGGGCACCGCTATCGCTGTGAAGCGCGGCCTGACCGACGCTGCCGAGTGCGCAGCTGCTATCGGTGAGGGTCTGGAAGCTTTCACCATCCCCGGCTCTGTTGCTGAGCAGCGTCAGGTCGGTCTGGGTCACGGCAACCTGGGCGCTCGTCTGCTGAGCGAGGACACCACCTGCTTCGCTTTCCTGGCAGGCCACGAGTCCTTTGCTGCTGCTGAGGGTGCTATCGGCATCGCCCGCACCGCAAACAAGGTCCGCAAGACCCCCCTGCGCGTCATCCTGAACGGTCTGGGCAAGGACGCAGCTTACATCATTTCCCGTATCAACGGCTTCACCTACGTGCAGACTGAGTACGATATCCCCACCCAGACCCTGACTGTGGTCAAGGAGATCCCCTTCTCCGAGGGTGAGCGCGCAGCCGTTAAGTGCTACGGCGCTAACGACGTTATGGAAGGCGTTGCCATCATGAAGAAGGAGGACGTGCAGTGCTCCATCACCGGTAACTCCACCAACCCCGTCCGCTTCCAGCATCTGGTTGCCGGTACCTACAAGAAGTGGGCTATTGAGAACGGCAAGAAGTACTTCTCCGTTGCTTCCGGCGGCGGCACCGGCCGTACCCTGCACCCCGATAACGTGGCTGCAGGCCCCGCAAGCTACGGCCTGACCGACTCTCTGGGCCGCGTACACGGCGATGCTCAGTTCGCAGGCTCCTCTTCTGTGCCCGCACACGTTGAGATGATGGGTCTGATCGGCATGGGCAACAACCCCATGGTCGGCGCTACCGTTGCCTGCGCTGTTGCTGCAGCTCAGGCCAACGCCTAATCTTTTCCTAAGTTTCAGCGAGGGGAAGCTGCTCTCCGAATGAGCAGCTCCCCCTTTTTTGCTGATAGATATCCGAACACAAGCAACCCAAAATAAGAAGGATGAAACAATGAAAAAGAATCAGATCCGCAAGAGCGTGGCTGCGCTGGCCATGGCGGCTGTTGTAAGCGTCAGCCTGCTGGGCTACGGCTGCGGCAGCAAGCCTGCCTCCTCCACCGCAGGCGTGTCCGGCGAGTTCACCGGCACCGCCAAGGGTATGGGCGGCGATGTTACCGTTACCCTGACCCTGACCGACGGAAAGATCACCGGCTGTACCGCCGAGGGTAAGGACGAGACCCCCGGCATCGGCACCATGGCTCTGGAGCAGCTGCCCGGCGCGATTGCCGAGAGCGGCAGCATTGCCGTGGACGGTGTGGCCACCGCAACCATCACCTCTGACGCCATCAAGGAAGCTGCTGCTGCCGCTCTGGTCGCAGCCGGCCTGAACGCTGACGACTACAAGACCGAGGTCAAGGCTGAGGAGAACAAGGCCGAGGACTCCACCATTGACGCAGACATTGCCATCGTGGGTGCAGGCGGTGCAGGTATGACTGCTGCCATCACGGCTGCTGCCGAGGGCAAGAGCGTGGTCATTCTGGAGAGCCAGCCCATGGTGGGCGGCAACTCTGTGCGCGCTACCGGCGGCATGAACGCTGGTGACACCGTGTATCAGGACGAGAACGAGTTCGGCGAGTCCGCAGGCGTGGAAAAGACCCTGAAGACCGCTGCTGAAAAGTACGCCGACAACGCTACCATCACCGCTCTGGCTAAGACCGTCTCTGAGCAGTGGGCAGCTTATCAGGCAGACCCCAAGGGCTACTTCGACTCTGTGGAGCTGATGGAGCTGGACACCATGATCGGCGGCAAGGGCATCAACGACCCCGCTCTGGTGGAGACTCTGTGCTCTAACAGCGCTGACGCCATCGACTGGCTGGACGAGCACGGCATCACCCTGCACAGCGTTTCCAGCTTCGGCGGCGCATCCGTCAAGCGTATCCATCGCCCCGTGGATGCTGAGGGCAAGACCCTTTCTGTGGGCTCCTACATGATCCCCCTGCTGCAGGAGAACTGCGACAAGGCCGGCGTGCAGACCCTGCTGAACACCACCGCTACCGAGCTGCTGACCGATGCAAACGGTGCCGTTGTGGGTGTGAAGGCTACCGGTTCCACCGGCGAGACCATCACCGTGAATGCCAAGGCTGTGGTGCTGACCACCGGCGGCTTCGGCGCAAATCTGGACATGGTCACCGAGTACAAGCCCGAGCTGAAGGGCTTTATGACCACCAACGCCGCAGGCGCACAGGGTCAGGGCATTGAGATGGCTACCGCTGTGGGCGCTGACACTGTGGACATGGATCAGATCCAGATCCACCCCACTGTGGAGGCTAACACCGCCGCTCTGATCACCGAGGGTCTGCGCGGCGACGGCGCTGTGCTGATCAACGCCGAGGGCAAGCGCTTTATCGACGAAGTGGGCACCCGTGACGTGGTTTCCGCTGCCGAGATCGCTCAGACCGGCAGCTACAGCTGGCTGGTGGTGGATCAGGCTATGGTCGATGCTTCCAGCGTCATTCAGGGCTACATCAAGAAGGGCTACACCGTGACCGGCCAGACCTACGAGGAACTGGCAAAGGCTATGGGCGTGGACGAGGCTGCTTTTGCCGAGACCATGAAGACCTGGAACGGCTACGTTGAGGCCAAGAACGATCCCGACTTTGGCCGTACCAGCTTTGCAAAGGCTCTGGATACCGCTCCCTACTATGCCATCAAGGTCACCGCAGGTGTGCACCACACCATGGGCGGCCTGAAGATCAACACCAATACCGAGGTGCTGAAGGCTGACGGCTCTGTGATCCCCGGCCTGTTCGCAGCAGGTGAGGTGACCGGCGGTGTGCACGGTGCAAACCGTCTGGGCGGCAACGCTGTGGCCGACTTTACCGTCTTTGGCCGCATTGCCGGTGCAGCTGCCAGCAAGTACGCTGCATGAGCATAAAGCAAAAAAACTCTGACACTGCCGCCCCCAAGGGCAGCGCGTGGAAGAAAAATGTGATCTTTGCACTGGTGGTGCTGGCGCTGGCCGCAGGTGTTTTTCTTGCGGTGCGGGCGCAGCACCCCGCCAAGGGCAGCGGCCTGCAGGCCGTTGTGGATTTCGGTGACGGCGTTACCGAGACTTTGACCCTTGCGCAGGATCACGATTATCTGTACGAGGTAGGAGACTACGTCGTGCACCTGCAGGTGAAGGATGGTGCCATCGCGTTTTTGGACAGTCAGTGCCCGGACCATGTCTGTGAGCAATTCGGCTGGCTGGATAAGGACGGCGCATGGGCCGCCTGTGTGCCCGCAGGCGTGTATGTGGTGGTAGAGCCCACCGCAGACGCAGGTTCAAAATGAAGTGATCAGGCTTCCATGATGGATGTCTCCCTGAATACAAAGGGGAGACATCCATTTTGTTTTACGGAAACAGGTGTTGCCCGCGCACCAAAATGCGGGCAGACGATGTTTTGCCTGCGCGATTCTGCATCTTTTTGTTGACAAACCCGCACTTTTTGCGTATGATAGAAGCAACACTGAAAATTGTGTCAAATTGGCTGTGAAGAGAAGAGTACGCACCGTCTGCGCCTGACAGAAAGCCCGAAGGATGGAACCGGGCAGGCCGCGCGGTGCCGAAGATGGTCTTGGAGCTGCGCAGGTGAACAATGAGCCTGCGACGGGGTGCGCCCGTTACCGCGCAAAGGCCGGTTTTTGCCGGCTAAAGGCTGCGTCCGCAAGGGCACAGCGAAGCAAGGTGGTACCACGAAGGTTCAGCGCTCTCGTCCTTGTCCGGTTATAACCCGGCAGGGCGGGAGCGCTTTTTGTTTGCAGAACCAAAAGAAAGGAAGACAGACCCCCATGAGCGAACACAAAACATTTTATATCACCACCCCCATCTATTACCCCAGCGATAAGCTGCATATCGGCCACAGCTACACCACCGTGGCCTGCGATGCGCTGGCCCGCTTCAAGCGGATGCAGGGCTACGACGTCATGTTCCTGACCGGCACCGATGAGCACGGCCAGAAGATCCAGGATAAGGCCGCCGATGCCGGCGTCACCCCCAAGGAGTATGTGGACAAGATCGTTGCTACCGTCAAGGATCTGTGGAAGCTGCTGGACGTCAGCTACGACCGCTTTATCCGTACCACCGACGACTACCACATGGAAAGCTGCCAGAAGATCTTCACCAAGCTGTACGAGCAGGGCGATATCTACAAGGGCGAGTACATCGGCCACTACTGCAAGCCCTGCGAGAGCTTTTGGACCGACAGCCAGCTGGTGGACGGCAAGTGCCCGGACTGCGGCCGCGAGGTCTACGATGCCCACGAGGAAGCCTACTTCTTCAAGACCAGCAAGTACGCCGACCGCCTGCTGAAGCTCTATGAGGAGAACCCCCAGTTCATCCAGCCCGAGAGCCGCAAGAACGAGATGATCGCCTTCATCAAGCAGGGCCTGCAGGACACCTGCGTTTCCCGTACCTCGGTCAAGTGGGGCATCCCCGTGCCCTTTGACCCCAAGCACACCATGTATGTGTGGGTGGACGCCCTGAGCAACTATATCTCCGCCCTTGGCTACGGCAACGAAACTTACCACGACTACGATAAATTCTGGCCGGCAGACCTGCACATGGTGGGCAAGGAGATCCTGCGCTTCCACACCATCCTGTGGCCTGCCATGCTGATGGCACTGGATCTGCCCCTGCCTAAGCGGGTGTTCGGCCACGGTTGGCTGCTGATGAACGGCGGCAAGATGTCCAAGTCTGTGGGCAACGTGGTGGATCCCGTCATCCTGTGCGACCGCTACGGCGTGGACGCCATCCGCTACTTCCTGCTGCGCGAGATCCCCTTCGGCAACGATGGTATGTTTACCAACGAAGCACTGATCAACCGCATCAACAGCGATCTGGCAAACGACTTGGGCAACCTGCTCAGCCGCACCGTGGCCATGTGCGAAAAGTACTTCGGCGGTACTGTGCATAATGTGGCGGGTACTGAGGCCATCGACACCGAGCTGGAGACCATGGTCAGCGCGCTGACCGCCAAGGTCACCGCCGACATGGACGATCTGACCATCCCGCAGGCACTGATGGAGATCTTTGCGGTCATCCAGCGCGCCAACAAGTATATCGACGAGACCGCACCCTGGGCACTGGCAAAGGACGAAGCCAACAAGCAGCGTCTGGAGAGTGTGCTGTACCACCTGTGCGAGGCACTGCGCGTGTGCGGCATCCTGCTGAACGCCTATCTGCCCACCACCGCCCCCAAGATGATGGAGCAGCTGGGTCTGGACGCTTCCGCACTGGATCTGACCAAGACCACCTACGGCGCACAGCAGACCTACACCGTGCACAAGGGCGAAGCTCTGTTCCCCCGCATTGACGTGGCCAAGGAGATCGCCCACCTGAAGGAAGAGGACGAGAAGCGCAAGGCCGCTGCCGCTGCTGCCAACAAGGCCAAGGAGGAAGCCGAGAAGAAGGCTGCCGCCCCCGCAGAGGAGAGCACCGTGGACTTTACCCACGAGGAAGAGATCGACTTTGACACCTTCTGCAAGGTGGAGCTGCGCGTGGCCGAGGTGCGCGCCTGCGAGAACCTGAAGGAGAGCAAGAAGCTGCTGCACCTCACCGTCTTTGACGGTGAGCGGGAGCGCTGCATCCTGTCCGGCATTGCCAAGTGGTTCAAGCCGGAGGATCTCATCGGCAAAAAGCTGGGCATCGTGTGCAATCTGGCACCCCGTCCCATGCTCAAGGGCAAGTACGTCAGCGAGGGCATGATCTTCGCTGCCGACACCGCCGACGGCGGCTGCTCCATTGCTTTCTACGGTGACGATACCCCCGTGGGCAGCCGCATCCACTAAGTGAGGAACATCATGTCTGACAATACAGCCGTCCGTGCGGCAAAGCTGGATAAGATCTTCGGCACGCCGGTTTGCGCCGTGCTGCTGGCTATCTTCTGCAATGTTCTGTGGGGCTCGGCCTTTCCGTTCATCAAGCTGGGCTACCGTCTGTTCTCCATCGACTCCGGCAACACGGCCTCCATCTTCTGCTTTGCAGGGGTGCGGTTCATGCTGGGCAGCGTGCTGGTGCTGCTGGGCAGCATCCTGCTGCAGGGAAAGGCACCCCGCCTGCCACGGGGCAAGGTGGCAGCCGAGTGCTGCGCGCTGGGTCTGTGGCAGACCACGGCGCAGTATGCGTTCTACTATATCGCCGTGGCGATGCTCACCGGCGCGTTTGGCGGCATCCTGAACAGCACCCAGAGCTTTCTGGGCGTCATCTTTGCCCACTTTATTTATGGCAATGCAGACCGCATGACCCCGGCAAAAACGCTGGGCTGTGCTGTGGGCTTTGCGGGCGTACTCATCGGCACCCTTGGCAACCACGGCAGCGGCAGCGGCTGGGGCGTGTTCTGCATGATGGCGGCGACCGTCATCTTCACCCTTTCCGGCCCGTGGAACAAGTCGGTCACCAAAAAGGCCGACAGCTTTGCCGTCTGCTTTCTGAACCTGTTTGTGGGCGGGTTGGCGCTGTTTGTGCTGGGCACTGTCATGGGCGGCCGTCTCCATGTGCAAAGCGCTCTGGCTGCGGTGGTCATGCTGTATCTGGCCTTCATCTGTGGTGCAGGCTATATCCTGTGGGCACTGCTGATGAAAAACAACCCGGTCAGCCGCATCGCCATCTTTGGCTTCGTCAACCCGGTGGTCAACGTGCTGCTGAGCGCCGTGCTCAACGGCGAGCCGCTGTTCCGCTGGCAGTATCTGGCGGCGCTGGTGTTCGTGTGCGTGGGCATCTGGCTGGTGAATAAAGCCCCCGCCCAAAAGGAGAAGGTATGACCGGACCTATTTTTGACACCCACGCCCATTACAGCGCCCGCGCTTTTGACGCCGACCGCTTTGCGCTGCTGGACAGCCTGCCCGGCAAGGGTGTGGTAGGTGTGTGCGAGCAGGCCACCCACTCCGGGGATGCACCCCGGGTGCTGGAACTGGCACACCGCTACCCGTGGGTAGTGGCAGCCATTGGCATCCACCCGGAAAGCCTGCTGCCCGCCGCCGACTGCGGCGAGGACGGCCCCGCGCCCACGGTGTCGGTGTACGGCGGCGACTGGGCCGCTGAGATGCAGGCGCTGACGCCTTACTACGACGACCCCAAGGTGGTGGCGGTAGGGGAGTGCGGGCTGGACTACCACTGGCCTGTGCCCAAGGACGCCCAGCTGGCGCTGTTTGAAGCCGAGATCCGGCTGGCGCTGGAACTGGACAAGCCCATCATCGTGCACGACCGGCAGGCGCACGCAGACGTCTACGCGCTGCTTAAAAAGTACCGCCCCAAGGGCATTGTGCACTGCTATTCCGGCAGCGCCGAGGATGCCGTGCAGCTGGCGGCGCAGGGGTTGTACATCGGCTTTGGCGGTGCCTGCACCTTCAATGGTGCCAAGCGCGCAGCCAAGGCCATCGACGCCCTGCCGCTGGACGCTATCGTGCTGGAGACCGACTGCCCCTACATGGCACCGGAGCCGGTGCGCGGCACCCGCTGCGACAGCTCCCTCATCCGCTATGTGGGCGCGTACATCGCCCAGCGCAAGGCGATTGCCCCGGAAGAGGTGTTCCACACCACCGCCGCAAACGCCCGCCGGGTGTTCGGGCTGTAACTGTTTTCCGCAGGTCGCGGGGCAAAGCGCTCCGCTTCTGAATAAAAAGCTGATATTTTTAAACTGATAAGAATAAGGAGATCACTATTATGAAGGCACGCATTCCCAAACACCGCGAGTTCATCATCAACTTCCCCGACAGCATCGACCAGAACAAGGCCAACGAGGGCTGGGCAAAGCTGCAGCAGATCGTGGAGGACTACAAGAAGGCACACAACGGCGCTTCTGTTTACGCTCCCACCTTCATCGAGGACTGCGAGCCCGAGGTCAAGAAGCTGCAGGAAGAGTACGGCTTTGAGTATACCGTGGAGTTCGTTCAGTAAGTTCAGTATTGCCTGATAGCAAAAGGGTCATTGCACAAACCGTGCAATGACCCTTTTTGCGTAAGTTCATCCCATAAAATAGCATACCGGAGCGTCCGCAGACGTCCCATATTAAACCTCGTAGTCCAGACAGACGCGGTTTTTGTAGTAAGGGCGCACCTTGCTGTTTGCCACTGCCACATGCGCCGGGTGGGTGGAGTAGCCCTTGAGCGCCTCGGCGCTCTCAAAGGTGGTGTCCAGCATCAGGTCGGCGTTGGAGGAGGGAAGGGCATCAATGTTGACATGGATGTCCACAAGCCCCGGAATCTTGCCGGAAAGGCTTTCCAGACCCTCTTTGATGCCGGCCTTGACGGCGGATTTTTCCTCGGCGGACAGCTCGTCCTTCAGCTGCCAGAGAATAACGTGCTTGACCATAACAAAAAACCTCCTGCGTTTTTTCTCATTGTAACAGGGCGAGAAAGAATCCGCAAGAGGAAACAGGAAAGTCTTATGTGGGCGCGAACAGCAGCACCACCAAAAGCACAGCACAGAGCACCGAAACTACGATGCCCTCCAACCGGGTCAGCCGGATGTACTCCTCCGTAGGTTCGGGCACCTGCGTATACCGCCCACGGGAACGCAAGGCAATGGCATCCTCCGGCTGCAGCGCCATAAAAATACCGAACCCAATGCCGAAAAGCGCGACCAAGATCGATAAGATGACTTCCATGGAAAACCCTCACTTTTTGTTTTTGTCGTCCCTGCTCAGGGTATAGCACAGATGTGAGATCAGCAGAGCAGCACTGAACACGAGCGCCGCCACCATCAAAATAGAGCGTAGCGGCTCTACTCTAGGTAGAAAAATGTTGACCAGATAGAGTGCACCGCAAAGGAGCGACAGGATGCCGAAGGGTCTGTGGAAGTGGTTCTTTTCGTCCTCACTGCTCCAGCCAGTGCCGGTGCCATTGTAAAGGTCCCGGATGCCGCGGTATAAAAACAATACGCCCAGTGCTGCGTTCAGCCAGGCTGAAGTGGAAAGGTTCAGGTTCATATAGTTGTACTTGCCTCCCGGCGGCTCAATCCGCGCTGTGCTCCCAGACTTCATACAGGATCAGGTAGATCACATCAACGATGACTGTAATGGTGCGTACCCCGTTGCTCAGGGTAGGGAAGTTGCCCAGAAACTGCGAAGAAGCAAGAACCATTGCGTTGAAGATCTCCCACACGCCGTTTTTCTTCTGCCACATGGCGCGGTATTCCGGGTCGCGGTCATATTGGTTGAAAAAGGTGTGGATCAGCGGGTCTTTGCCTTGCAGGTCGCGGATGCCCATCCACAGTGCCACAAGGCAGAACAAAAGCTCAAGGATGTTGTACCAGCCAAACACCAGCTGCATAAAATGCACCTCCCATCTTTTACCATATTATAACATAGGGGGGCGAAAACACAAGGACGGTATTCAACCTTCCTGCGTAAATTTTGCATAAATTGCGCATCAACTATTTGTTGAAACAATATAAAATAAAACCAGCCGGACGAGACGGTTGCAAGCCCTCGTCCGGCTGGATACTTACTTCTTCGGAGTCATAAGCCTCTTCTCCTTGGTGACCTCATTTTCGGAATACGGGTTTCATAGGGTGACTCTCCTTAGAAACGTTTCTTCAGAATTTAGGTGCTTTACAAGGGGATGAAAATCAACTGTACATTGGACTGACCCTTTTCTCAACTGTTGGACTGCGGCAAACGGTTCATGAGGATGAATTTCATATTACCACATTCTTTCGAGTTAGATTTGCAAGGGAAGCGTCTTACTTAGTACATTGGTAGAACTCCTTTTCAGCTATTCAAATAAGGTTCTCCGGATCATTGATACTTTCATAAGAATCATCTCCAGCGGATCTATCTGAACGCTCTGGGGAAGAATTGAATCGACAGGTTGTCGTGTTATCGCATTATTGATGCTCAAGACCGGCTCTGTTTTTGTGTTTTTATACGGGGGAAACATCCCGTTTGTGGTGAGCCTCTATTTTGCTTCTCAGCGAACCCCGACAGCCTGTCCCTGCTGTGCGGGTTCCATATCAACCATCGGTCTTCGCTCCTTTCTTCTTAAAGTCAGCGGGAGTAACTCTCTTTTGAGCTTCTGCTGTACTTCTCTGGTTTCTGGCTTAATTATACAGGAAGATGCACGTTTTGTCTATTGGCAGACCGCACAAAGAAAAGATTTTGTTTTTGTGCAATGTTAAAACCTGCAGCGGTGCGGAAAAATTGCCCAGAAGTTCCGGGCCGTTCGTGAAGGATTTTTCACAAAAGGGGAGAAAGTGCCCGCAAGGTATTATGCACCGGTTCTATTTGTGCTAAAATAGCGTCAATGAATGGTAGTCGCCGCCGCCCCGCGAGATGAAAGTTTCGCGGGGCGGCTTTTTTTGCGGCAAAAATTTGCATAAAAAAGAAACGGAGAATCAATCAAAATGCCTAAAACTTTACCGGAACGCATCTTCTTTACCATTGTCATGGCCGCTATCATGGTCTATGGCATGATCGTCTACAATGTGGCGTTGAACACAAACGGCGTGACCAATGCTACTTTTGTTATGGCTCTGCACGAAATGCCGATCATGGTGCCGGTGGCCTTTGTGCTGGAATTTTTTGTGGTGGAAAAGCTGGCCACAAAGCTGACATTCCTGTTTATGCGCCCCACAGACCGCCCGCAGTTCATCACCTACGCCATCTCGCTGATGATCGTGTGCATCATGTGCCCGGTGATGAGCCTGGTCGCAACGCTGCTGTTCAAAGAGCCGAGCTTTGGGATGTGGGTACATACTTGGGGCTGCAATATGCCCATGGCACTGTGCTGGCAGATGCTGTACTGCGGCCCGCTTGCCCGTGCCATCTTCCGGCTGGTGTTCCGCCGCGGGGAAAAGCAGGCCGCGTAAGGCGGTTGCCTGCGATTCTATAATAAATATGTATAAGAAATATACATAAGATGCCGCAAGAACATACCGGGGGAGATACCTATACGTTTTTTATATACCTGATATATAAAAGCTATACGGTACGGCTATTTTTGCGGAAATATTTCCCAAAACCGGAGGAATGCGCCTGCAAAACCTTGGATAAAACAAAATGAATTGTACAGAACGTACACTTTTGAATGCTTCAACTGTGCACTGTGTACAACAGTTTTGTTTTGCCGGTGCAATGCTACCGGGTAAAATGTAGAATGTGCACAAATACCCTTGCCAATTTTGTGCAATCGTACTATTATACACAACGAAAAAAGACGAAACCGACAAAGAAAGGGGAGGGCGCAGACAGCATTCAGGCAGCGCCTTCCTTGCTTTTTTCACGGTACACAGTCTTTTCTTCGCGTGATAAGAAGGTGTGAAGGGGCGCGGAGCAAAGGTGTGCGGCAGATCCTTGACCGTGGGACTGCCGCAGACCCGGCTCCCGCCCGCAAGCCCTATCCCTGCAGGAAGGAGGAAAAGCAAATGAATAAATTGACGCAGGCTCTGATGGAAGAGCTTACCGTGGAGTATGTCAAGGTCGGCTCGCTGCAGATCCCGGAATCGGTGGTCATCAGCTGGGTGATCATGCTGCTGCTGGTGGTGGGCTCCATCCTGCTTACCCGCAACCTGAAGGTGGATCACATCAGCAAGCGTCAGGCAGCACTGGAAGCGCTGTACTCCCTTGGCAAAAACTTCTTTGAAGGGTTGCTGGGCAAGGAGGGCAGCCGCTATGTGCCTTATCTGATGACTGTGGCGCTGTACATTGCCTGCTCCAACGTGATCGGTGTGTTCGGCGTAAAGCCCCCCACAAAGGATCTGGACGTGACCGCTGCGCTGGCACTGATGAGCATCGTGCTCATCGAGTATGCAGGCGTTCGCGCCCGGGGCGGCGCGGGCTTTCTCAAGAGCCTTGCAGCCCCTACCCCCATCATGACCCCTATGAACATCCTCGAGATCGCCATTCGCCCCACCAGTCTGTGTATGCGACTGTTCGGCAACGTGCTGGGCGCGTTCGTTATCATGGAACTGCTCAAGCTGGTGGTGCCGGTGTTCGTCCCGGCGGTGTTCAGCCTGTATTTTGACCTGTTCGATGGTCTGATCCAGACCTATGTTTTCGTGTTCCTGACCGCGCTGTTCATGAAAGAGAGCATCGGCGGCGAGGAATAAACAACACATTTAAAACTGTAATTACAAAGGAGATAGAACTATGAGTGGTTTGGTAGCTCTGGGCGCTGGCATTGCAGCGCTGACCGGCATTGGCGGCGGTATTGGCATTGGTATTGCAACGGGTAAGGCAACGGAGGCTATCTCCCGCCAGCCGGAGGCTTCCGGCAAGATCCAGACGAACCTGCTGCTGGGCGCTGCTCTGGCAGAAGGTACCGCAATTTTCGGCTTCGTCGTTGCACTGCTGATCATCCTGTTCCTGGGCCAGTAACGGAGGCGTGGACGAATGCTGAAGTTGGATTTGAACCTGCTGTGGACCGTGGTGGATGTCCTGATCCTGTATGTGCTGCTGCGCAAGTTTTTGTTCAAGCCCATCCAGAACGTGCTGGATCAGCGCCAGAAGATGATCGAGGCAGATATTGCAGCGGCACAGACCTCCAAGACCGAGGCCGCCGCAGCACTTACGACCGCGCAGGACAAGCTGCGTAATGTGGACAACGAAGCCGCAGCCCGCCGCGAAGCCTACGAAAAGCAGGCCGAGGTGGAAAAGCAGCAGCTGCTGGCCGATGCGCAGAAGCAGGCTGACGAGATCGTGGCTGCCGGTAAGGCTGCTGTGGAGATTGAGCGCCAGAACAAGCTGCGGGAAGCAGATGCACAGGCTACGGCACTGGCACGCTCCATGTGCGAAAAGCTCTTGAAACATAATTTGACCGCCCAGGATGATGATCAGCTGCTGGACGATCTGCTGCAGAAAGCAGGTGCAGGCAATGGCAACTGAATTCAGTCGTGAATTTTTTGCGGATAACCGCATCGTCAAGGCCAGCCTGCGCTGCGCCCATAAACTCCGCGAAAAAGATCTGGACCGCATCAAGTCGGAGATCAAAAAGCTGTATGACGCCACGGAAGTCATCCTGAACATCACCGTGGACGAGAGCCTGCTTTCCGGTTATGTCCTGCAGGTGGGCGACCGCGTGTTCGACAATTCCGGCCGTCATCAGCTGGACAAAATGATGGAGGGCAAGCCCTCGCTGGCTACCCTCAAGACCCGCATCGAGGACTACAAGCCCGCCGAGACCTCTGCAGAGGGCGGCGTGGTCATCTCCTCTGCCGATGGCATCGTGCACATTGACGGCATGAACCGCGCTGTGTACGGCGAGATCGTCACCTTTGAAAATGGTGCCAAGGGCATGGTGGAAAGCGTGGAGCCCGAGCAGCTGGGCGTTATGCTGTTCGATGGTGCCGAGACTGTTGGTGTGGGCACTATGGTCACTCGCAGCGGCAAGCGCGCCGGTATCCCGGTGGGTGATGCTTTTCTGGGCCGTGTCATCAGCCCGCTGGGCGAGCCCATCGACGGCAAAGGCCCCATCGAGGCCGAGGGCTACAACCCCATTGAGAAGCAGGCACCCAGTATTCTGGAGCGCCAGAGCGTGGACACCCCGCTGCACACCGGTATTCTGGCCATCGACTCCATGTTCCCCATCGGCCGCGGTCAGCGCGAGCTGATCATCGGCGACCGCCAGACCGGCAAGACTTCTATTGCCACTGATGCCATCCTGAACCAGAAGGACAAGGATGTGCTGTGCATCTATGTGGCCATCGGTCAGAAGGCTTCCTCCATCGCCCGCGTGGCTGAGGATCTGAAAAAGCACGGCGCTATGAGCTATACCACCATCGTGGCAGCTACCGCGTCGGATTCTGCCCCGCTGCAGTACATTGCTCCCTATGCGGGCACTGCACTGGCCGAGTACTTCATGGCCAAGGGCAAGAGCGTGCTCATCGTTTACGATGACCTGTCCAAGCACGCGGTGGCCTACCGTGCCATCTCGCTGCTGCTGCGCCGCTCCCCGGGCCGTGAAGCCTACCCCGGCGATGTGTTCTATCTGCACTCCCGTCTGCTGGAGCGCTCCTGCCGTATGCGGGATGATCTGGGCGGCGGCTCTATCACCGCACTGCCCATCGTAGAGACGCAGGCCGGCGATGTTTCGGCTTACATCCCCACCAACGTCATCTCCATCACCGATGGTCAGATCTTCCTGGAGAGCGCCCTGTTCAACGCCGGCAACCGCCCGGCTGTCAACGTGGGTCTGTCGGTTTCCCGTGTGGGCGGCGCTGCCCAGACCAAGGCTATGAAAAAGGCCAACGCAAACCTGCGTATCGAGCTGGCGCAGTATAAGGAGATGGAATCCTTTGCACAGTTCAGCTCCGATCTGGACGCCGAGACCCGCCGTCAGCTGGAGCACGGCAAGGCACTGATGGAAATGCTCAAGCAGCCGCTGTGCCAGCCCAAGTCCGATGCCGAGCAGGTGGTCATTCTGGTGCTGGCTTCCCACGGCCTGCTGGACACTCTGCCCACCGCAGAACAGCGGGAAAAGACTGCTGCCTTTGTGCGGCAGTTCCGTGCAGACGTTTCCGGCACCATGCAGAAGATCGATGCCGATGGCAAGCTGGAGCCCGACCGGGTGGATGCCATCCTGAACGCTTGGAAAGCTTATGCGGGAGGCAATGACCATGTCGTCCAGTAAGCTGCTGAAGGAGCGCATCGAGAGCATTCAGGATACCATGAAGATCACCAATGCCATGTACCTGATCTCTTCGTCCAAGCTGCGCAAGGCACGGCAGAACTACCAGAATGTGTCCCCATACTTCAACCGTATGCGGGATACCATCTCCCGTGTTGTGCCGCATCTGCCGGAGGAGCCGGAGCACCCCTTCTTCCATGAGCGGAATCTGGAAAACCCCCGGCGGGCGTATCTGGTGCTTACTGCCGATAAGGGTATGGCAGGTGCTTATAACCAGAACCTGCTCAAATTTTTGCGGGAGCACGCAGACCCCAACGACCGCTTTTATGTCATCGGTCAGGTGGGCTACCGCGCTCTGCGCCACCGGGACCCCCGCCTTGTAGAGGAGTTCCGTTACAGCGCTACCGCACCTACCCTGCAGCGTGCCCGCGACATCACGGTGGACGCCATTGATGACTTCAAGTCCGGCAAGCTGGACGAGATCTACATCGTCTACACCAAGATCCAGAACGCCCTTACCAGCGAGCCTGTCATGGAGCGTCTGCTGCCGCTGGATCGGCGGTTTTTGCAGCCTGCTCCCAAGGGTCTGGGCGACCCCAAGGGCGAGGTGGAACTGGTGCCGGACGCATGGACGGTGTTCGAGCAGATCGCACCCATCTATATGCACGGCATGATCTTTGGTGCCATGACCGAGAGCTTCTGCGCCGAGCAGAGCGCCCGCATGACCGCCATGGATTCTGCTACCAAGAGCGCCAATGACATGATCCGGGACTTGCAGCTGGAATACAACCGCACCCGTCAGGGCTCCATTACACAGGAGATCACCGAGATCATCGGCGGCGCGGCTGCCGTGCAGGATCGGACATAATAAAGGAACTTTCTCTGGCATCGCGCAGCGATGGCTGAGAGGGTTCGTTGGATAAACAAGATTTGACAAGAGGCAATCCAAATGATACAGGGAACTATTATTCGCGTAGCAGGCCCCGTGGTGGATGTGCAGTTCACCGCCGGCAGGCTGCCTGCCCTGCAGGAGGCGCTTACCGTGACCGCAGAGGGCACCGAGCGCACCATGGAGGTGACGCAGCACGTCAACGAGACCACGGTGCGCTGCATCATGCTTTCTGCCAGCGAGGGTCTGGGCAAGGGAATGCCGGTGGAAGCTACCGGCCACGGCCTGACCGCCCCTGTGGGCGAGGGCACACTGGGCCGTATGTTCGACCCGCTGGGCCGCCCCATTGACGGCAAGGGTGCTGTGGACGAGCTGCCGCACTGGCCCATCCACCGCAAGGCACCCGGCTTTGCAGAGCAGAAGCCCGCAACTGAAATTCTGGAGACCGGCATCAAGGTCATCGACCTGCTGGCACCTTACGCCAAGGGCGGCAAGATCGGCCTGTTCGGCGGTGCCGGCGTGGGCAAGACTGTGCTGATCCAGGAACTGATCCATAACGTGGCCACCGAGCACGGCGGCTACTCCATCTTTACCGGCGTAGGCGAGCGCTCCCGCGAGGGCTGCGACCTGTGGGGCGAGATGAACGCTTCTGGCGTGCTGGACAAGACCGCACTGGTCTTTGGCCAGATGAACGAGCCCCCGGGAGCCCGTATGCGCGTGGCCGAGACCGGCCTGACCATGGCAGAGTACTTCCGTGAGGAAACCCACAAGGACGTGCTGCTGTTCATTGATAACATCTTCCGTTTCGTGCAGGCCGGCAGTGAGGTCTCTGCCCTGATGGGCCGTATGCCCTCTGCCGTGGGCTACCAGCCCACGCTGGCCAACGAGCTGGGCGCTCTGCAGGAGCGCATCACCTCCACCAAGGACGGCTCCATCACCTCGGTGCAGGCCGTCTATGTGCCTGCCGACGACCTGACCGACCCCGCCCCCGCCACCACCTTTGCCCATCTGGACGCCACCACTGTGCTGTCCCGTAAGATCGTGGAGCAGGGCATCTACCCGGCTGTGGACCCGCTGGCTTCCACCTCCCGCATTCTGGAAGCAGACATCGTGGGCGAGGAGCACTACCGCGTGGCCCGCAAGGTGCAGTCCATTCTGCAGCGCTATCAGGAGCTGCAGGACATCATTGCCATTCTGGGCATGGATGAGCTGGACGAGAACGACAAGCTGACCGTCATGCGCGCCCGCAAGCTGCAGAAGTTCCTGTCCCAGCCCTTTGCCGTGGCCGAGAACTTTACCGGTCTCAAGGGCAAGTATGTGCCCCTGAAGGATACGGTGCGCAGCTTTGCCGCCATTGTGGACGGCAAGGCCGACGACCTGCCGGAGTGGGCATTCTTCAACGTAGGTACGTTGGAAGAAGCACGCGAAAAGGCAGAAAAGAAGCTGGCTGAGGAAAAGGGCGGTGCCGTCTGATGAACAAGTTCATGCTGAGCATCACAGCGTCCAGCGGCGAGTTCTATCAGGGTGACTGCGAGGATCTGACCCTGCCCATCAGCGATGGCATCTACGGCGTACAGGCCGGGCATAACCCGGTGCTGGTGGCGCTGCACATGGGCATCCTCCACTTTGTGGTGGACGGCAAAGCCCGGGATGTGCTGGTGGGTGACGGCATTGCCGAGGTGACCCCCGCCTATGTGATGGTGCTGGTGGACAGCGCCGAGAACCCGGAGGACATCGACAAGAACCGTGCCGAAGCCGCCCGCATCCGCGCCGAGGAACGCTTGCAGCATAAGCAGAGTATGCACGAGTATTACCAGAGCAAGATCGCACTGGATCGTGCCATGCAGCGTTTGCAGACCGCTGCAAAGTATAAGCGCTAAGGCAGTATCCCTTTTACCTTATAGGATAGGAAAAAATCCCCCGTTTGCCCGTGGCAGCAGTGCCCGGGCAGGCGGGGATTTTTTTGTTGGAAGTACTTGACAGCTTATTTTTAAAGTGATATTATTTTGATATCAGAAAGAAATGCTTCCGACCCTGATAAGGAGGGACTTGTTATGGAAGAGAAAATTTTGAATACCCGCAAAAACGGCATGGCTATGCTGCTGCTCACCCTGCTGGGCTATGTGGCATCCATCGCCCTGTTCATTTACAGCATCACCCTGCTGAATGCAGACCGGATGCTTCTGGGCGTGCCGCTGCTGATCTTGTCCATTGCGTATTGGATTGCGGGCATTTTCCTGTTCTGCGGTCTCAAGGTGTTAAAGCCGCAGGAAGCGCTGGTGCTCACCCTGTTTGGTGATTACATCGGCACCCTGAAGGGACAGGGCTTTTACTGGGTAAACCCCTTCTGCACCGCCGTCAACCCCGCCGCCGGCACCCGCCTGAGCCAGAGCGGAGATGTGAACAGCAAGGAAAACAGCGTGGCAGCGCTGTTTGGCAGTAACGGCCAGAACGCTCAGATGACCGTCGAGTCCATGAGCAAGAAGATCTCCCTCAAGATGATGACCCTGAACAACTCCCGCCAGAAGATCAACGATTGTCTGGGCAACCCGGTGGAGATCGGCATTGCGGTCATCTGGCGCGTGACCGATACCGCCAAGGCTGTGTTCAATGTGGATAACTACAAGGAATACCTCTCCCTGCAGTGCGACAGCGCCCTGCGCAACGTGGTGCGGGTGTACCCCTATGATGTTTCTCCCAACGTGGACACCACCGGCGACGGCGTAGCCGACGAGGGCAGTCTGCGCGGCTCCTCCGAGGTGGTGGCTGCCCGCATCCGGGACGAGATCCAGAAGAACGTGTCCGAGGCCGGCATCGAGGTAGTGGAGGCCCGCATTACCTATCTGGCCTATGCACCGGAAATCGCAGCGGTCATGCTGCAGCGCCAGCAGGCCAGTGCCATCATTGACGCCCGCAAGATGATCGTGGACGGCGCTGTGGGCATGGTGGAAATGGCGCTGGATCGTCTGAACGAGAACAAGGTAGTGGAGCTGGACGATGAACGCAAGGCGGCAATGGTGTCCAATCTGCTGGTGGTGCTGTGCGGCAACCGGGATGCCCAGCCCATCGTGAACAGCGGTAGCCTGTACTAATGACCGAGCCGAAAAAACAGGTGCCCCTGCGCCTGAACGCCAAGCTCTACGATGCCCTTGCCGCTTGGGCAGAGGATGACTTCCGCTCGGTGAACGGGCAGATCGAATATCTGCTTACCGAGTGCGTGCGTCAGCGCAAAAAGAACGGGAAATATGTCTCCGACCAGCTGGACGTCCCGCCGGAGCTGGATCTCCATTGAAGCACCCGTGACAAACGCAAATTATTAAAACAGGCTGCTGCACAAGACCGGTGCAGCGGCCTGTTGTTTGTTATGAGAAAGCTGCGCTTTCCAAGGAGCAGAGAGGACAAACGAAGAGAGAATTGATATACCAATTTGTTGCATAATGCTCCGGCATTTCGTCGAAAAAGCAATCGATGAACTGGAATTTTGGCGAAAACGCTTCTTTTTTGGATTTTTCCAGAAAATAACTTGCCTAAAAGTTTGCGGCGTGCTAAACTAACAGCGGGGAAATGCTTTACGTAAGCAGACAGGGGGTGAAGCTATGAAAATACTGGTCGTGGATGACGGTCAGCTTGCGATCAATTCGCTGATCCGCATCCTGTGCCGGGTCGCGCCGGACTGTGACTATATCAGTGCCATGACGACCGACGATGCTTTGACGTGGATGCGGCAGGGACCGATGGATGCAGCCTTTCTGAACTTGGAAATGCCGGGGATGAACGGCCTTGCCCTTGCCCGTATGATCCAGAAGCTGCAACCCCGCTGCAACCTCATTGTGGTCACCGAGCACCCGGAGTATGCGCTGGAAGCATTGCAGATCTTTGTCAGCGGCTTTCTGCTCAAGCCCGCCAACGAGTCCGATGTGCGCAATGTGCTGGAAAATCTGCGCTACCCGCCGGAAACGGCGCCTGTGGGCATCAAGATCCAGTGCTTCGGCAACTTCGAGATCTTTGTGGGCGGACGTCCGCTCTCCTTCAAGCGCAGCAAGAGCAAGGAGCTGCTGGCTTATCTTGTGGACCGCAACGGTGCCACCTGCACCAACGGCGAGATGCTGGCTGTCCTGTGGGAGGATAAGCCCGATACCGCTTCGCTGCACAGCCACCTGCGCAATTTGATCTTCGACCTCAGCCATACGCTGGAGGATGCAGGGGTCAACGGGCTGCTGGTACGTGGCCGCAGCACATTGGCGCTGGATACCAGCAAGGTGGACTGCGATTATTATAATTTCCTGCGGGGAGACCGCTCGGCGTTCAATTCCTACCGTGGCGAGTATATGACCCAGTATTCCTGGGCAGAGGTCACCCGCTCGGCGCTGCGCCAGCAGGCCGCAGCTACGCCCAAAAGTGGGTCTATCCCAAGCTATTACGTCCCGCCCACGGGCTTTTAAAACTGCATAAAACACCAAAGGCTGCTGTGCATTGTTGCGCAGCAGCCTTTTTTGACTGACTTTATAACTTGCAGGCCGGGAAAATATGCGTCTCTTTCTGTGAAAATGGGATGATGGAACGCCCGCAGGCGTTCCGTCATCCCGAAATAAATTTTTCAAAACCTTTCCAGTTCCAGCAGATATTCCTTGATATCCAGCCCCTCGGCGTAGCCGGTCAGGCTGCCATCTGCGCCAATGACCCGGTGGCAGGGCACCACGATGCACAGCGGGTTGCGGTGGCAGGCGCTGCCCACGGCGCGGCTTGCCTTGGGGTTGCCCAGCGCCGCCGCCAGCTGTCCGTAGGTGCGTACCTCCCCGTAGGGGATCTTGCGCAGCTGCGCCCATACCGTCTGCTGAAAGGCCGTGCCCTTTGCTGCCAGCGGCAGGTCGAACTCCCGGCGCACCCCGGCAAAATATTCGTTCAGCTGCTCCTCAGCTTCTTGTAACAGGGGCGTTTCCACCACCCTGCGGGGCAGCGGTTCCAGCTCCGGCGCACCGTCCGGGCAGAAATGTACCCCGCACAGCGCGTCGTTCTCCTCCTCCAAGCAGATGGCTCCAAGGATGCTGTTGATGTACCAGACGTTCAAAACCGGCCTCTTCCTTTCCTGCAAGAATGTGCTATACTGGTACTATCTTAACACAAAAGCTTCCGTGAGGAAAGGGGCGTTTCAACTATGGTCAAGGCACTGGAAGATATCATTGCAAAAAGCAGTAGTATCGTCTTTTTCGGCGGCGCGGGTGTTTCTACAGAAAGCGGCATCCCGGATTTCCGCAGCGTGGACGGGCTGTACCACCAGAAATACGACTACCCGCCCGAAACCATCCTCAGCCATACCTTCTGGGAGGAAAACCCGGAGGAGTTCTACCGTTTTTACCGCGATAAGCTGATCGTAAAGGGGGCAAAGCCCAATGCCGCCCATCTGCGGCTGGCAAAGCTGGAGCAGCAGGGCAGGCTGCGGGCGGTGGTCACCCAGAACATTGACGGTCTGCATCAGGCCGCAGGCAGCAAAACCGTGTACGAGCTGCACGGCAGCACCCTGCGCAACTACTGCACCCGCTGCGGCAAGTTCTATGATGTGGATTTTATCGCAAACAGCACCGGCGTGCCCCGCTGCACCGAGTGCGGCGGTATCGTAAAGCCGGACGTGGTGCTCTACGAGGAGGGCTTGGACGAGGAGGTGCTGTCCGGCGCTGTGGATGCCATCCGCCATGCCGATACCCTTATCATCGGCGGTACCAGTCTGGTGGTGTATCCCGCCGCCGGGCTTATCCGGTACTTCCGGGGCGATAACCTGGTGGTCATCAATATGCAGCCCACCGGAGCCGATGCCTCTGCCGACCTGTGCATTGCAAAGCCCATCGGGCAGGTGCTGAGCGAGGACGTTTCGCTGGACTGATTTTTGCACTGTAAGGCGCGCTGTTTCGCGCCGGTTCGCACGCAGTTTTCCGTATGCTGTTTGACAGAACAACAGAACGGAGGAACTGCAAATGATCCAGGTATGCGACCCGCCGCGTCAGCGGCAGGTGCGGCGGCTTTCCGCCGAAGAATTTTTTACATTGGTGCGCTGCGGCGGGGCGGGGTTCTACCGTCCCCGTACCGAGGTGCTGCGGATGCTGACCGCAGGCGAGGCGTGGGGCACAGCCGGGGCGGCGCTGCTGGTGCTGCCCCTCACCGCCGATACTGCCGCCGCAGCGGCACTGCGCAGCTGGCTGGGACGCAGGCAGCTGGAGGGCGGCTGTCTGCTTACACCGCCGGTGTGTACCGGCACGGAGCTGCCCGCCCAGCTGGTGGAAATTGCCGCCGCCCGGGCAGACCGGCTGCGCCGCAAGGGCACGGCATGGGCGGTGGTGGAGTGCACCGAAACGGCGGCAGCGCTGTTGCCGCTGTATTTCCGGCAGGGCTTCGGGCTGCGGGCGCTGCGCCCGCTGGAAAGCCTTGCGCCCTGCTTTTTGCTGCGCACCGGCTGCGTGCCCGCCCGCACCGCGCCGGTGTGGGTGCCGCTGGAAGATAGGGTACAGCTGGCATTGCTGCTGGCAAAAGGCTATGCCGCGCTGGACAGCCGCCCCTACGGCGGCAGCCTTGCGCTGGCGCTTTATCCGCTGAAAGAAACGGAATAACGTAAACCAGAGAGGGAATGAGAAAGCTATGAAGGCAGTGATCCTTGAAAGCTATGTGATGGAAGAAGGAGACTTGGACTGGTCCGGGGTAAAGGCACTGGTGCCGGACACCACCAGCTATGTGCGCACGGACTACGCGGACATTGCGCCCCGCATCGGGGATGCAGAGCTGGTGCTCATCAACAAGTGCCGCATTGACGAAGCAGTATTGGCACAGTGCCCAAACCTTAAATGGGTGGGCATCATCGCCACCGGCACGGATAATATCGACCTTGAAGCCTGCCGCCGCCATGGGGTGGCAGTGGCCAACGTGCCGGGCTATTCTACTTACAGCGTGGCGCAGATGACCTTCAGCCTGCTGCTGGCCATCTGCCAGTGCGCCCAGCGGTACGACCGGGCGGTAAAGGACGGGTACTGGCAGCTGGGCATCCCGGCAGAGTACGGTCTGCTGCCGCAGGTGGAGCTGCTGGGCAAGACCTTTGGCATCTACGGCTACGGCAGCATCGGCCGTCAGACCGCACGCATTGCAAAGGCTTTTGGCATGGAGGTGCTGGTGTGTACCCGCACGGTGCGCCCGGAGTACGCCGCCGACGGGGTGGAGTTCGTGGACTTTGACACCCTGCTTGCCCGCAGTGATGTGCTCAGCCTGCACTGTCCGGCCACCCCGGCGACCCGCGGGCTGATGAGCCGGGAAGCCCTTGCCAAAATGAAGCCCGGTGCCATTCTGCTGAACACCGCCCGGGGCGCACTGGTGGACGAGGAAGCCGTAGCCGATGCACTGGAAAGCGGCAAGCTTGCCTTTTACGGCGCAGACGCCTTTGCCACCGAGCCGCTGCCGCCCCAAAGCCGCCTGCGCGGCCTGCCGGGCGCGGTGCTCACCCCGCATATCGCGTGGACCACCAAGGAAGCCTTGCAGCGGCTGATGGACATCACCACCGGCAATCTGCGCAGCTTTCTGGCCGGGAAAGGCGAGAATATCGTCAACCCTTGATTTTGGCAGGGCGCTGTACTATACTCTTCCATGATTTCAGGCTCTCCCGGCAAAGGAACTGCCGTAAACTATCGTATGCACAAGAGCAGCCGGCAGCTTTGCCGCTGCTCTGAGGGAGGTAAAAATGAGCTACGCCATCGTATTCAGCAGCAGAACGGGCAACACCGCGCTGCTGGCACAGACCCTGCAGGAGCAACTGCCGCAGGCAGACTGTTGCTATTTCGGCGCACCGGACACTGCCGCGCTGGCAGCAGATACCCTATATGTGGGTTTCTGGACGGACAAGGGCAAGGCGGATGCCGACACGCTGGATTTTTTGAAGCAGCTGCGCGGCAAGCGGGTATTCCTGTTTGGCACGGCAGGCTTTGGCGGCAGTGCGCCCTACTTTGAAAAGATCCTTGCCGCCACCCGGCAGGCGCTGGACGGCAGCAACACCGTCATCGGCAGCTTTATGTGTCAGGGCAAAATGCCGGTGTCCGTCCGGCAGCGGTACGAGGCCATGAAGGCAAAGCCTTTGCACATCCCCAATCTGGACGCCCTGATCGAAAACTTCGACAAGGCGCTCTCCCACCCGGATGCCGCAGATCTCGAGCAGCTGAAACAGGCTGTAAAATAAGTGAAAAAGAGCGGCCGCACATGGTTTTGTGCGGCCGCTTTTTCTGTATGGGACAAACGCTAGTCAATGGTGGTTTTGGTGCGTCCGATGCCGATGACGGCGGTGGAGATCTTTTTCCAGCTGTCGCAGCCGCACACGCCGTCCACCCGCAGGCTGGTGCGCTTCTGGTAGCCCCGTAGCGCCTGCTCGGTGCGGGCACCAAAGATACCGTCGATGCGGCTGCCGGTCTGGTAGCCAAGGGTGGAAAGCGCGTCCTGCAAAACCATGACATAGCAGCCCCGGCTGCCCCGGCGCAGGGTGGGGTAACCGGCGGTGGTGCCGCTGCAGGCCGGGGTGCCGTAGCGGCGGTCAAAGTGCACCCATGTGGGGGTCTGGCTCAGCGGCTCCACATAGCCCCACGCGCCGGTAGCGCGGGCGGCGTTGTAAATTGCGGTGCGCTGGCGCTGGTCAAGGCTTTGCCCTACGTCAAACGCTACCCCTGCATAGTGCTGGCTGCGGGTGCCGTGACCGCCCTCCCAGATGCGGCGGAAGGCGTACCCCACCGGGATGCCCCTGCCGTATTTGCGGCGGGTCAGGTTCCACGCTTCCATGGCGGCAATGGTGGTCCACAGGGTAGGGCTGGACGATTTTCCCCGGAACTCCCGCAGCCGCAGGGTGGTCAGGGTGCTGTAAGGCATGGGGTCGTTCTCGTTCAGGTTTGCGTAGGTGTACACCTTGTTTTCGTAGGCGTCATAGATCAAAAGGCGTGCCATCCCTCATTCCTCCTTCTCGCAGCCGCAGGGGTCGGTGCACTGAGCTTGCAAAGCGTGCCATGTTTCCCGGTACACGATGCCGTTTACCGGGTGCAGCCCCGCCTGCTGCTGGACAGCCCGCACCGCGGCGGCGTCTGCCGCGCCAAAGCGGTTGTTGTCGGCCACATAGTCCTCGCCGCAGGAAAGCTGTGCCCGGCGGTTGAGCCAGCGCTCCACCTGTCCCACCTCCTGCCCGGCGCTGCCCTCGGCGATGGCGCGCCCCGGGTAAGCGGTGCTGGGCGGGGTGTCCCGGTCGGGGTTCGGGGCATGAGCGGCCAGCTGCAAGCTCAGCGCTTCCACCGCCGTCCATGTGTCGGCATCGGCAATGCCGGTCTGCTCCAGCCCTAATAGCTGCTGGGCGCTGCGGGTGGCGGCGGCAGTCTCATCGGTATAACGGTCGGCAAGGGGCGGAGCTTCCACGCTGGAAAAATAATAGGCGATGCGCTGTAAAAGCAGATTGTAGTACAGCACGGTATCACCGCTGCTGCCCACTGTCAGCGGGGTGCCGGGGTAGGGCAAACGCTTTAAGGTGACCACCGGGCCGGAGGAGCGCAGCTGGCTGGCGCGGCCATAGAGAGAGTTCCATGTGGTGCGTCCCACCACGCCGTCCACGGTAAGCCCCGCAAACCGCTGGTACGCCCGCACCGCCCGCTCGGTATCCGTGCCAAACTTTCCGTCAATGCTTACCGGCGGGATGCTGCTTTCGTAGGCGCTCATGAGGTAGAGGTAAAATTGCAGTTCCCGCACCGCTGTGCCGGTGGAGCCGGTGCGCAGCACGCCCGGGTACTCGCCGGGGCGCAGGGAAGAGGAGAGCAGCCGGTTGGCGATATCGTTGTACACTTCGTACAGCTTTTGCCATGTGGTTTGCCCCACCACGCCGTCTGCCGTCAGCCCGAAGTAGCGCTGGAACCGCCGCACCGCCGATGCCGTGCCCGCGCCGAATTTTCCGTCCACGGTCACGCTTTCAAGGCTTGTGTATACCGTGCGGGCGATCTTCAGCCAGAACTGCACCAGCCGCACATTCTGCCCGGAGGCACCCTCCCGCAGCGGCGTGCCGGGGTAGGCGTTGGGGGTGCCGTTGTCGGACTGGATGCTCAAAAACTCGTCGTACAGCTCCTTCCAAGTGGTCTGCCCCACTATGCCGTCTACGGTAAGGCCGTATTTGCGCTGGAAAGCACGCACCGCATTGGCGGTGGCAGTGCCGTATACGCCGTCTACCTTTACGGCGGGGATGGCGCTGTCGTACTGCGCCAGCGTGTTCAGCCAGAACTGTACCTGCTCCACCGCGCTGCCGGAAGCACCGGTGCTCAGCACCGTACCGTTCCATGTGCCGTTGGACAGGGTGCCGGTGGAAGTCTCGCCCTCGCTGGTCAGCTCGGCGAGATCTTTTACCGATACATAGATATAGCTGATCTTGTACCATGTCTGCCGCCCCACTACGCCGTCGGCGGTCAGGTTGAACTGCTTCTGGAACGCCCGCACCGTGGCGGCCATCCGGCTGCCGAATACGCCGTCTACCGTCAGCTTTCCAAGGAAGGGATAGTCCTTGGTAATGCGGTTCAGCTGCCTTTGCAGGGTGAACACCGCCGCGCCGCGGCTGCCCTGCCGCAGCGGTGTGCCGGGGTAGCTCTGCGGGATGGAGCGGATATTTTTGGTGCGCACGATCTCGATGCTGCTGCCGTAGTAGTAGCGTAAGATCTGCAATGCGCTGCGCCCGTTGTTGGCCAGCGTCACCGTGCCCCACTGCTTGAGCCCCGGGCAGGTGACCGACTTGCCGTCGCAGTACTCGGAATAATAGGGGTTCACCGTACCGCTTTTGCGCAGGTAGGTGTTGAAGATATCGTCCGTGATGCGCACCATCACCTCGAACACAGTGCGCCCATGGACGTAGTACTGGTCGTAGCTGGTGGAGTTGGTGATGTTGAAGGTATAGCCCTTGCTGGGGTACCACTCGGTGTAGATACGGTTCAGCGCCAGCGAGATCTGGCAGTGGATGTTTGCCCGCAGTGCCTGCTCCGGCCACGGGGAACACCATAAACCAACGGACGAAATAAATGCTGCATCGTGTATTTTGCGGCGTATAAAAAGCGGCTGCTGCACAAAATGCTGTGCAGCAGCCGCTTTTTTGGGAGCTGATGAAACGCTTACGCTTCCGTCTTGGGCTCTTCTTCGGGCTTTGCTTCGGAATGCCGCCGACGGAACCAGTCGGCGGGGATGCCGCTCTGGGCAGGGGTAAGATCCGGCGCGGGGTGACCGTCCGGCAGGTGCGCACCGAAGGCCGGAACAAAAAAGAACTTGCGCACGATGAAGATCAGCGCGATCGCGCCAACGCTGAGCAGATTCTCCACGGCGGAATCGTGCCCCACCACCAGATGGCGTGCAATGGCGTAAAGCAGCACCTCAAGGCTGCTGCCGGGGCTGTGCTTGGCCAGCATCTTGATGAACTCGATGCCGATCACGATATCCAGACTGCGCTCCAGAAAGGTGCGGATCTCTGCTTCGTTGCCATCGAACAGCAGGCCGGGCATCCAGCGGATGAGGGGCACAACGCTGAGCAGCAGACCGATCAGCACCAGCCCGGACAACAGCACCTCCAGCAGACTGGAAGCCTGAATAATGCGGTTGCGCAGGGAAGTGCGCCAGTGGCTTTCTACCGGGTGAGAGGGATGTTCCATAGTAAGACCTTCCTTTCGGCATTCTGCTGCATAAAGATCGACAAAATCCTGCCTTTATTGTAGCAGACGAGAGAAGGTCTGTCAATTTCAATCCACGATGGTGACGGTGGTCTGCGGGCCGACGGCCACATAGCCGGACTTTTTGATGCAGTCCTGCCCGGCGTCGGTGTCCAGCCAGTCGTACAGACGGCGCTCCGGGCTGTCGGCAGCAGCATCCGGGTGGATGACGGCGTAGAAATCGTTGCACAGGGGGTAGCTGCCGTCGGCAAGGGTGTCGTTGCTGGGGGCTACATCGTCCACCGCCAGCAGCCGCAGCCCGGGTTTGGAGTACATCTGGTCGATGTAATAATACACCGAGAAGCCGATGGCGTTGGCACTGTTGTTGTAATCGGCAATGCTGTCCACCAGCTCACCCATGGCGGCGGGAGCCAGCTCAGAGGGCGGGGTCATCAGCTCACCGCCCTGAATGAGCAGTTTTTTGAACAGGGTCTGACTGCCGGAGTCCTCGCCGCGCTGGAAAGCAACGATTTCCTGATCCTTGCCGCCTACATCCTTCCAGTTGGTGATCTTTCCGGCATAGATGTCCCGCAGCTGCTGCCGGGTAAGCGCCTGCACGGGGTTGTCCTCGTTGACGATGAACACCAGCGCGTCCACTCCAATGGGCTTCTGCTCCAGCTCCACGTTGGCCTCTTGCAGCTCTTCCTTTACATAGTCCGGCGCTTCGTATACCACCAGCATCCGGGTGGTGGTGTCGTACAAGCCAAAGTTTTCCCATGCGTAGGCGGTGGTGCTCACCGTGATGCTGCTGCGGGCTTCTTCCAAGTCCATACCGGTGGTATCGGCCAGCATCTGCGCCATCAGCGGGATGCAGGCGGTGCTGCCGTCCAGCGGGGGAAAATCCTCCACGGTCAAAAACGGCGCTGCCTGCTGCACAGTAGAGGAAGCAGCAGAGGATGCGGGCTGTTTTACCACAGAGGAGGCGGTGCTGCCGGAGGGCGCATCCGTGCCCTTGCAGGCGGTCAGTACCCCGGCAGCGGAGCAGGCAGCCAGCCCCAGCAGAAAGCTGCGGCGGGAAATTTTAGCGTTTTTCATAAGAAAGCCCTCCTAACTCAATAGCCGTAACTCGGTTCATCGTCCGCAGTGGCAGACGAGAAAATACTCTGGCAGTACAGCCAGTTGCCGCTTGTGTCCATCCAGCCCACATAGAAGCCCCGTTGTGCAGCAAACACATGGTCGGGCAGGGCGTTCAGGCTGTTAGAATAGTACCCGGCGCAGCTGGCAAGCCCCTGTAATACTACCTTGCCGTCTGCGTCCAGCACATCGCATACGTTGCCGTAGGCGCTGCCCACAGCGCTGCGGCTGCCGTAGAACATGGGTCTGCCGTCGGGGTCGGTGGTCAGGTAGTTGACGTAACTGTATTTGCCCTGCAGGGCGGTCAGGTCGCTGACAAGCCCCTGCGGGCCGTACAGCCGGGTGGCGGTGGTCTCGTAGCGGTCGTTGTCCTGCAATTTCAGCCAGACGTAGCCGCTGCCGTAGTTGCTCATCCGTACCCGCTGCTGGTGCTCCACCGGCTCTACGGTGGTGTCGGTCAGCAGCTTGCCGTTATCCTTGCTGTACACCCGCAGGCTGCCGTCCAGCGCGTAGACGGCTATGGTGTTATCGGTGGTGTTCACATCGTACAGCGGGGTCTTGGTGCCGGTCTCCAGATCATAGAGTTCGTAGCCATGATCCTCGCCGCTGTGCCATGTTACCACATAGCCCGGGAAATATTGGCTGGGCTGCTCGTCAAAGGCGGCAATCAGTCCGCGGTCCTCTGTGGTCATATCCCGCAGTTCGTACCGGCCATCGCCGGTGGAAAAGCTGGCAAGACCGCCCGGGTAGACCTGCAAAAAGCCCGTGTACTGCTCGCCGGTCTGGGTGTTATACAAAATCTGGTCGGTGGTTTCTTCCCCAGTGGCAACGTCCAGCTCCACCCAGTCGCTCAGGGTATCGCTGTCGTAGAAAAGGCGGTATGCCGAGGCGGCATCGGCGCGGTAGACGGGGGTGCTGTCCTTTTCCTGCACCACTACCCAGCTGTTCTGTTGGTAATCCGTATCCCAGTCGTAATCGTCCAGCCCTTCCGGGCGGGCGTAGCAGCTGAACACCAGCTTATCGCCGCATAGGGTGCAGCTGTATGCGCCCTCCGGCACCGGCAGCGCTGCGCCGGTGGCAAGGTCGATGACCTGACAGGTGCCGTAGCCGGACTCCGGGACGTAGCCGCCATCGACAAGGCGGCTCTCCTGCAGCACCAGCAGGCCGTTTTGCAGGGTAGCGTTCTGCTCGCCCTCAAAGGACATCACCTCAGTGCCGGTCTTGTCGTACAGGGCGGTGCGGCGTCCGCCCCGGCCGGTGGGGTCGGACCAGCTGCGCAGCCAGTAGTCCGCGATGCCGGTGGCACTGTCCTCCACCAGCGAGACGTTCTCGCTGCGGGCAGCCTGATGCAGCGGGGTGCTGCCGCACAGGATGGTGGTGCTGCTCCCCGCGCGGTCATAGCAGTACAATACCCGCAGACGGTCATCGTTCAGCACGGCGGGGTCGTACAGGGGCTTGCCGCTGTCGTCCGTGGGCACGGAAACGGCAGAGCTTGCAGCGCCCGGCACGCCGGTGGCGGGCGGCAGCAGGGCACAGCCGCAGCCCAAGGTAAGGGCAAGGGCTGCGCAGACCGCCCCGCAGCCGATACGCAAGACAACACGCTTCATAAAAAACACTCCTTTGCAAAAAACAGGGAGGAAAATTTTTCCGTTCACTCAGAATACGAAACAGCCGCATTTTTCATTGCAGAGCTTGCAGAAAAATGCGGCTAAAAATGGTTACAATTGCATTACAGCTGCGCCGGGGCATGGGACGCTTCTGCCTTGTCCATCTGCTCCAGCTGCCGCAGAAAGGCCAGCAAAAAGGGCAGAGAAATGAAGAAGGTGAGCGCATCCGCAATGGGCTGGCAGAGCTCCACACCCACAAGACCCAGCACCCGGGGCAGTACAAGGATCAGCGGGATAAAGCACACGCCCTGCCGGCAGCAGGCCAGAAAGGTGGCGCGCCCGGCCTTGCCCACGCTTTGAAAGGTCATGTTGGCCACTACGATCACCGGCTGCAAAAGGACGGCAAAGCACTGGTAACGGAAGGCGGGCAGCGCCACGGCGGTGACTTCCGGGTCGTCCCGGAACAGCCGGATCAAAGTCTCATCGTTCCACCAGCACACCGCGATCAGCACCACCAGCAGTACAAAGGCGGCTTTCAGGGTAAAGATGGCAGCCTGCCGTACCCGGTGGTATTTGCGTGCGCCGTAGTTGAAAGACGCCACCGGCTGCAAGCCCTGTCCCACGCCGATGGCCACCGAGAGGATGAACATAAAAATGCGGGACACGATGCTCATGCCCGCCACGGCGGCGTCGCCGTAGCTGCGGGCGGCAATGTTCAGCAGCATCCCGCCGATGCTGTTCAGTCCCTGTCGGCCAAAACTGGGCGCGCCGCCTGCAAGGATCTGCAAAAACTCGCGCGGCTCCCTGGTGACGGCGGAAAGCCGGAACTGGCTGACCGTTTTGCCATGCAGGAACATATACAGCAGAATGCCAAAGCTGATGGTCTGGCTGAGGGCGGTGGCAATGCCGGCACCGGCAGTGCCCAGCCCTAGCCCGAACATGAACAGCGGGTCCAGCGCGATGTTCAAAAGCCCGCCGGTGACCAGCCCGACCATGGCAAGGTTCGCCTTGCCCTCATACCGCAGGATGTTGTTCATCACCAGACTGGAGATCATCAGCGGCGCGGCAAGCAGGATGGGGCGGGCGTAGGCGCAGGCGTGGGGCAGAATGGTCTCGGTGCTGCCCAGCAGCATCATGAAGTCCGGCAGGGTGGCAAGGCCAGCCACTGCCAGCACTACGCCAAAGGCCAGCGCTGTAAAAAAACTGGTGGAAGCAAAGCGGGTGGCGGCGTGGGTATCCTGACTGCCCAAGCGGCGGCTGATGATGGTGCCGGAGCCGTGCCCCAGCATAAAGCCCAGCGCCTGTATGATTGCCATCAGGCTGGAAACGACGCCCACCGCACCGGAAGCGCTGGTGGAGATGCGCCCTACAAAAAAGGTATCGGCCAGATTGTAGATGCTGGTGATCAGCATACTTAAAATGGTGGGCGCGGCCAGACTGAGGATCAGCCGGGGGATAGGGGTCTCGGTCATTTTATGATATTGCACCGCAGTGCGGTCCTGCTGGGTCATGGAAAAATATCCTCCTTCAAAAACGAGAAAGCCGCCCCTTCCAGAGCGGCAGATAGTCCTGATAGAAACAGTATAACGCAGTTGCGGCAAAATGTCGAGAGGGAGAAAAACGGCCCTTTCTCCCCTGCGAAGGGGCGAAAAAGAAGGCGAAAACAGGGTGGTTTCTATATAAAGTGCTAAAGAATTGTCGAATTGCTTGTGAAAAATCACGATATGTGGTATTCTTTATAAGAAGGAATTGGAAAAATCTGTGTATTTTATGATTGGGAGGGATTTGTACATGAAATCCGTAGCACAAACTGTGATCGAAGCCGACCGCTTTTATACCATTGCCGCTCACACCGGCAACGTCATTCAGGCAGTGGAAGGCAGCAAGGACGGCGGCACTGTCCGTCTGGGCAAGTACGACCACAAGCCCGAACAGGAGTGGAGCTTTGTCCGCGAGGGTGATGGCGTGTACCGCATCCGCAACCGCGCTTCCGGCAAGTTACTGGATCTGACCATGACCGGCACTGCCAACGGCACATGGCTGCATCTGTGGGAGGACGTGGGCGGCACGTCCCAGATGTGGAAGGTGGAGCACACGCCGGAGGGCACTGTGCGTCTGCGCTCCTCTTGGGCAGGCGGCAAGTGCGTGGACACCGTGGGCATGGGTGCCGAGGTGGGCGCTGTGCTGCAGATCTGGCAGGAAGTGCCCGGCGGTGGCGACCAGCTGTGGACCATCTCTGAAGTAAAGGACCGCGTAAAGCGTGCTGCTAAGGTCGAGGAAGCACCCGCACCCGCTGCTGAGACTACGGCAGTACCGGCCAAGGAAGCCGCTCCCGCCAAGAAGCCCGCAGCCCGCAAGCCCCGCACCACCAAGAAGGTGGAGGAGAAGCCCGCTGCTCCCACCGCAAAGGCCGCAGAGCCGGTCAAGGCAGAAAAGCCCGCCGTGAAGAAGGCCGCTAAGGCAAAGGCAGAGCCAGCTGCCCCCGCCGCAGAGGTGAAGGCTGCGCCCGTTGTGGAGACCAAGGCTGAGACTGCTGTCCCTGCAACTAAGGCCGCACCCGCTGCTGCAAAGCCCAAGGCAAAGCGTGCACCCTGCAAAAAGACCGTAAAGAAGTAAGAGATCATAAAACGCAAAAAAATCGGACAGACCGCAGTCTGTCCGATTTTTTGCGTTTATAGAAGCTTTTTATGCAGCAGGGGAGACGGCATCATCGCTCTGGGCGGCGGTCTGCACGAACTGCACGATGCTCTCGATGGTCTTGCGCAGCTGCACAAGGCTTTCCACGTCAGAGTCCTGCATCCGGGAGGTGGGAGCGGTCACCACGGTCTGGGCGGCAGTCACCGTGCCGGTCAGCTCTGCATGGATGTGGTGGGCGGGCACGTCCAGCAGGATATGCACCTTGGGGGACAGGGTCTTGAGCAGCCCCTGCTTTTCGATGCCCAGAATCAGCTGCGGCGCATCCTCACCGGCGGCGAGGTTCGGCAGCTGAAGGTAGAGGTAGCCTTCCTTCGCGTTGGCGGGCTGCACGGTTTTGAGCTGCTTGAGATCCAGTTGAAAGTCGTTCACCTGCTGCAAGCTGGTGGCAGTGGGGTCTACCCCCAGCAGGGTGGCCAGCTGGTCTTGGGAGATGTAGCTGCCCAGCGACCAGCCCGGCAGCAGCAGGCTTGCCAGCGGATACTCGGCTACAACCGTGCTGCGCAGCTTGTTGTACAGCTGTCCGGCATCGTACAGGGTCTCTTCCTCGCTGATGTACATCCGGGTCAGAGGGGCATCGTTGACGGTGCTGGTGTCCGTCGGGTACAGCGCCAGCTGCACCGCCCGGGGGGTGTACTGGCCGGTCAGACTGCCGGTGGTGCCGCCGAACTTGTCCAGCAGGGCGTAAAGGGCAGGGGGCTCTGCTTCGGTGGAGGTGATGGTGTAGTCCAGCGCAAAGCTGGCACCGCTCTGGAATGCCTTGATCTTGCGGCTGACGAAGCTGTACAGCACTGCCGCAGCCACCGCGCACACCAAAACCAGACACAGCAGAACGATCAGCGCCGCCCGCAGACCGGTGCGTTTTTTGTGGGAAGATGCCATGGGAAACCTCTCCTTCCGGTAAACGTATTTGCTTCAGCATAACGGAACTGCACGCAAATGTCAAGCGCCGCAAACTGCGGACAAAACAAAAAACCTGAAACATTTCTGTTTCAGGTTTCTGGCGGAAAGATGGGGATTCGAACCCCAGAACGCTTTTGACACGTTACACGATTTCCAGTCGTGCGCCTTAGACCAACTCAGCCATCTTTCCACATCTTTTGTTCTGCCTTTGGGCGGGTGCCCTTGGCGCTCCACTATAATACCTGAAAGCAGGCTTTTTGTCAAGGATTTTTTTGAAAAAAATCAGACTTTTTTAAAAGTGACGAAAAAACGCGAGAAAACGTTCTGCCGCATGGACGGAAAGCACAAAAAGCCCTTGACGCACCCTTAAAATGGGTCTATATTGAGGGCAGAGAGCGCTGCGGCGGGTCATTTTGTGCCGCAGCGGCGGGAAATATAAGGAGGATGCTTTTATGACTTATCCTGAAGTGCTTGCCAATGCCCGTACCTGCATTGGTCAATACTGCAAGGCCTGCCCGGTGTGCAACGGCGTGGCCTGTAAAAACCAGATCCCCGGCCCGGGTGCCAAGGGCGTGGGCGATACCGCTATCCGCAATTATAATAAGTGGGCGGACATCCGGGTGAACATGGATACTCTGTGCCCCGGTGGTACACCGGATACCACGCTGGAGCTGTTCGGCAAAAGCTTCCGCTATCCCTTCTTTGCGGGCCCTGTGGGCGCAGTGAACCTGCACTACTCCGATACCTACACCGACATGACCTATAACGATGTACTGGTGCGCGCCTGTGCCGAAAACGGCATTGCTGCCTTTACCGGCGACGGCACCAACCCCACCGTGATGGAGATGGCTACCCGCGCCATCGGCGCTGCGGGCGGCTGCGGTGTGCCCACCATCAAGCCGTGGAACATCGACACCATCCGGGAAAAGATGGAGCAGGCCAAGGCCAGTGGCTGCTTTGCCGTGGCCATGGACGTGGACGCAGCGGGTCTGCCCTTCCTGAAGAACATGACCCCGCCCGCCGGCAGCAAGAGCGTGGAGGAGCTGGCCGAGATCGTGCAGTTGGCCGAGCGTCCCTTCATCGTCAAGGGCGTGATGACCGTCAAGGGCGCACTGAAGGCAAAGCAGGCCGGTGCCGCTGCCATCGTGGTGTCCAACCACGGCGGCCGTGTGCTGGACCAGTGCCCCGCTACCGCCGAGGTGCTGCCGGAGATCGCCGCAGCCCTCAAGGGCACCGGCGTGAAGGTACTGGTGGACGGCGGCATCCGCACCGGCGTGGATGTGTTCAAGGCGCTGGCGCTGGGCGCAGACGGCGTTTTGATCTGCCGCCCCTTCGTGACTGCTGTCTACGGCGGCGGCACAGAGGGCGTGAAGTGCTACATCGATAAGCTTGCCGGAGAACTGGCCGACACCATGCAGATGTGCGGTGCCCATACGCTGGCCGAGATTACCCCGGACATGGTGCGGGTCTGAGCGTTCTATTATAAGTAACAAAAAAGGAGATGTCTGGCCGGACATCTCCTTTTTTGTTACTTCAAAGTGCCGTCCAGCACCTGCTGGTAATACCACGGCTTCGGGGCGTGGAAGGTCTTGCCGCTGAGGAAGGCAAAGTCCGGCTGGGTGAAGCGGGGCATGGTCAGCTCCCATGCGCACAGCGCCTGATACTTCAGCTTCAGCTCGCGGTTGGCGCTGTTGTTGCCGTACTTGCTGTCGCCAAGGATGGGGCAGCCGATGCTGGCCATGTGGGCGCGGATCTGGTGGGTGCGGCCGGTGATCAGCTGTACCTTCAGCAGTGCCAGACGCCCGGAGACGGCGATGGTCTCATACCGGGTCTCCACCTCCTTGGCACCGGGCTGCTTGTCCTCCACGATCTTCACAATGCCGCGGTCAGCGTCCTTCAGCAGATAGCCGCCCAAGGTGGCGTCCGGCGGCATGGGACGGCCAAAGGTGACGCAGAGGTAGGTCTTTTGCACCTCGCGGTTTTTGATGGCAGAAAGGAACAGCTCCTCAGCCTCCGGGGTCTTGGCAATGATCACAAGGCCGCTGGTGCCGGTGTCCAGCCGGTGGCACAAGGCGGGGGTGTACAGGTCGTTCTCCTTGTACTCGCCCTGCTTGTTCAGGTACAGCAGCGCACGGTTCAGCAGAGTATCGTCCTCCGGGCCGTCCACCGCAACGCCGGCGGGCTTGTTCACGATCAAAATCTGCGGGCAGTCGTACACCACCTGCGCCGGGGTGCGGGCGTTCTTCCATGCAGGGCCTTCCACCCGGCGGTCGGCGTCCAGCACATCATCCAGAATGAATAGCTTGATCTCGTCGCCTGCCATCACGCGGGTGGAAAGCGGCTGTTTTTTGCCGTTCAGCTTGATCTTGTTCTCCCGCAGCGCCTTGTTCAGACGGCCGGGGGTCAGGGCGGGGTACTGTTGGGTCAGATAATTGTCCAGCCGGGTGGGGGCAAGACATTTTACTTTTAAAATTTTCACGGGAAATTCCTCTCTATCTTAAAATCAGTTGCAATAGAATGGGTTCTTGATTCGTTTTTATTGTAGCGGAACGGAAACGTTCCGTCAAGCAAGAGAAAGAAGGTTTTCGTATGAGATGGAACCATAAAATAGTGACACTTACTGTGCTTTTGGCTATTGGAATAACAATGGTGGGCTGTGGGGCGTCCAGTTCCACGGCTGGAAGCACAGCGGCTTCCACGGCAAGCACGACATCTTCGGAGGCGCAAAAAACGGAAGTACACCCAATGCAAGGTGTTTTACTGAGTGACCCACTTTCGGATGGCACTTATCACATCAGCTTTGAAAGCGATAAAGTATGGGTCGGTGAACGCAAGAATACCATCAACAATGCTGTTGTATACGACTATGACCGGTACACAGCCGCAGATATTGAAGCATTGAGCGAAGGAGATACCATTATAACACATCTAAACGGGACAGAAGAAATTACAGCCCTAACAGTGGAAAGCGTTGAGAGAGAAAACAACTATGTGACCATCAACGGTGGAATAGAAGAAGGTGGTATTGACTTATGCAAAGAGGATGACCACTACCGGACTCTGACATGGGATGATTTTCCCGCTTATTATGAAGTTGGAGTGGCTAAGCAACTTGTTATGGCAGACGATATCGAACTATCGGACGGTGCAGCAGACTTTGAAGCCGACCCAGTGATCGTAAAGGGAGATCGGACGGTTTGTGATGCAATGAGCAATGAAGAAGATGCTTATGGGTGGAATGCAGGAAACACGACCGTGACCATCCAAAACGGCGAGATAACCCGTGCAGACCGCATCTGGGTGCCGTAAATTTTGCTCAAAACCGTTGACAAACGTTTTGCGTATGCTATAATTTAGCTGTACGCGAAGGGACGCTATGTCTGCTTTGCGGAATGTAAAATTATGACAGATGGCAATGATGGGGTCAGAAATGCACACACCACCGTCCAGAGAGAGCGCCCACGGCTGTAAGGTGCTCCGGTCGGGATCATTTCGCGCCACCCCGGAGCTTCCGGCGAATGTAAACCGGACGCTGCGCAGCGTTAATGCGCCGAAAGCGGCAGGGGACAAGTGATCCTTTGCAATTTGGGTGGTACCACGGAGTTTGATGCACAAGCAGCCTTCGTCCCTTTTGGGATGAGGGCTGTTTTTTGTTTTTTCTCCGTGCCGCCCCTCTGCCATAACAGCATAAAAACGGCGCATAAGCGCCAAAGACGATTGAGGAGAGAAAGATCTATGCAATGGACCGGTTTGAATGAACTGCGTGAAAAGTACCTGAGCTTCTTTGAAAGCAAGGGTCATCTGCGTCTGGACAGCTTCCCCCTGGTACCCAAGAACGACCCCAGCCTGCTGCTGATCAACAGCGGCATGGCTCCCATGAAGAAGTGGTTTCTGGCACAGGAGGAGCCGCCCCGTCATCGCGTGACCACCTGCCAGAAGTGCATCCGCACCCCGGATATCGAGCGCGTGGGCATCACTGCCCGCCACGGCACCTTCTTTGAGATGCTGGGCAACTTCTCCTTCCAGGATTACTTCAAGGACGAGGTCATCCCTTGGGCATGGGAGTTCCTGACCAGCGATGAGTGGATGGCGATTCCCAAGGATCGTCTGCACATCTCTGTCTATGAGGAGGACGACGAGGCCTACGATATCTGGACCAAGAAGGTCGGCATTGCCCCGGATCACATGGTGCGTCTGGGCAAGGAGGACAACTTCTGGGAGCACGGCTCCGGCCCGTGCGGCCCCTGCTCCGAGATCTACTTTGACCGCGGCCCCGAGTACGGCTGCGGCAAGCCGACCTGCGGCGTGGGCTGCGACTGCGACCGCTATATGGAGATCTGGAACCTCGTGTTCAGCCAGTTCGACGCCGACGGCAAGGGCCACTACGAGCGTCTGGCACGCCCCAACATTGATACCGGTATGGGCTTGGAGCGTCTGGCCTGCGTGATGCAGAACGTGGGCAACCTGTTCGAGGTGGATACCGTGCAGAGTGTGCTGCACCATGTGGAGCACATTGCAGGCAAGACCTACAAGCAGGACCCCAAGACCGATATCTCCATCCGCGTCATCACCGACCATATCCGCAGCTGCACCTTTATGGTGTCTGACGGCATCCTGCCCTCCAATGAGGGCCGCGGCTATGTGCTGCGCCGTCTGCTGCGCCGCGCTGCCCGCCACGGCCGGATGCTGGGCATCGACCACCCCTTCCTCGTGGATCTGGTGGAGACCGTTATCCAGTCCAGCGAGTCCGCTTACCCCGAGCTGCGCGAGCATGACGCCTATATCAAGAAGGTCATCGGCACCGAGGAAGCAAACTTTGCCCGCACCATCGATGCCGGCATGAACATCCTGAACAACATGATCGACCGTCTGGAGAAGGCACACCAGAAGCTGCTGAGCGGCATGGACGCCTTCAAGCTGAACGATACCTTCGGCTTCCCGCTGGATCTGACCAAGGAGATCGCCGCCGAGCAGGGTCTGGAGATCGACGAGGACGGCTTCCATGCAGAGATGAAGAAGCAGAAGGAGCGCGCCCGCGCCGAGCGTCTGAAGAAGAACATCTCCGGCTGGAGCGAGGATCTGTTCGGCGCACTGGAAGCCGAGCCCACCGTCTTTACCGGCTACGACACCCTGACCGACAAGGGCACCGTTGTGGCGCTGAGCGATGAAGAGACCCTGACCGATGCCATTGCCACCGACGAGGAGGCAAAGGACGGCGTGCTGGTGGTGCTGGATAAGACCCCCTTCTACGCTGAGATGGGCGGTCAGGCTGCCGACCACGGCGTGCTGAACGGTGCTGAGTGCAGCCTGCGCGTGCTGGACGTGAAAAAGACCCCCAAGGGCTACTACGTCCACACCTGCGTGCTGGAAAGCGGCATTGTGAAGGTGGGCGATGTGCTGACCGCACAGGTGGACAAGGGCTACCGCATGGCCATTGCCCGCAACCACACCGCTACCCACCTGCTGCAGGCTGCCCTGCGTGAGGTGCTGGGCGACCATGTGCATCAGGCAGGTTCCTATCAGGATGCCTCCATCACCCACTTCGACTTTACCCACTTCAGCGCCGTGACCCCCGAGGAGCTGGCACGGGTGCAGAAGATCGTCAACGATAAGATCTTCGATTCCATGAACGTCACCGTGCAGGAGATGCCGGTGGAGGAAGCCAAGAAGCTGGGCGCAATGGCTCTGTTTGGCGAAAAGTACGGTAAGGTGGTCCGCGTGGTGGACATCGAGGGCTGGTCTACCGAGTTCTGCGGCGGCACCCATGTCAAGAACACCGCCCAGATCGGCGGCTTCAAGATCGTCAGCGAGTCCTCTGTGGCTGCCGGCATCCGCCGTATCGAGGCTGTCACCGGCCGCAACCTGCTGATCCGTGCAAACCTGCAGGAAGCTATGCTGCATGATGTGGCGAACACCCTCAAGGCCAACAACGTGGCTTCTCTGCCCGCCCGTGCCGAGGCTGTGATGGCCGAGAACAAGGCCATGAGCCGCGAGCTGGAGGAGATGAAGGCAAAGATCGCCGCTTCCAAGGTGGACAGCCTGTTCGACAATGCCGAGGAAGCAGACGGCGTGAAGATCGCTTCTGCATACTTTACCGGTACCACCGGCGACACCCTGCGCGGTATGTGCGACAGCATCCGCGACAAGGCCGTGAACCCCGTGGTGGCTGTTCTGGTGGGCAAGGCCGAGGATAAGATCACCATGGCTGTTACCGTGAACAAGCTGGCACAGGAAAAGGGCCTCAAGGCCGGTGTGCTGGTCAAGGAGCTGTCCGCTATCGCAGGCGGCAAGGGCGGCGGCAAGCCGGACTTTGCAATGGCCGGTCTGAAGGACGAGACCAAGATCGACGAAGCACTGGCTGCTGTGAGCGCCATCGTCAAGAAGGCTCTTGGCTAAAAAGGATCTATGTCCCGCGCCCGGTGCCGGATGCGCGCCGGGGCGGCGGGCTTTTGTAGAAGCAGGAAGGAGTGTTCCCCCATGGAAGATTGTCTGTTTTGCATGATCGCAGAGGGCAAGATCCCCTCTAAAAAGCTGTACGAGGATGACCAGATAGTGGCATTCTACGACATCAACCCGCAGGCAAAGGTGCATTTCCTTGTGGTTCCCCGCAAGCACATCTCCTCTGCCGCTGTGCTGACCGAGGAGGATGGTGCCCTGCTGGGCCACATCTTCGCCGTTATCGCAAAGCTGGCCAAGGAGCAGGGATTGGAAAACGGCTACCGCATCATCTCCAACGTGGGCGAGGACGCAGGCCAGACCGTGAAGCATCTGCATTTCCATGTTCTGGGCGGCGAAAAACTGCCTGTCTGATTCCAATACGAAAGGGAGATTTTGATTATGGCTGAAACTTATACCCTGCACGTTGCAGGCCTGACCCGTGAGCTGACCATCTGCAAGGTGAATGACCACATGGACATTGCCGCTTTCATCATGCTGGGTGATGCCGAGCTGACCGTGGCCGCCGCTGCGGAGCTGCTGAAGAAGTGCCCGGATTTTGATATCCTGCTCACCGCCGAGGCCAAGGGCATCCCGCTGGCGCACGAGATGAGCCGTCAGAGCGGCAAGCCCTACATCTGCGCCCGCAAGGGTGTCAAGCTGTATATGCCGGACCCCGTGGTGGTGGAAGATCAGTCCATTACAACTGCCGGCAAGCAGAAGCTGGTCATCGACCGCAAGGAGCTGGAAAAGATGAACGGCAAGCGGGTGCTGGTGGTGGACGATGTCATCTCCACCGGCGGCTCTCTGAAGGCGCTGGACGCGCTGGCGGAAAAGACCCAGTGCACCATCGTGGGTCAGGCCGCTGTTCTGGCCGAGGGCGATGCTTCCGAGCGCAAGGATATCATCTTCCTTGAGCCGCTGCCCCTGTTCTTCCACTAAGCTGGGATGCGCCGCCCGCTCTGCGCGTTCTGCGCCGGAATGATGGGCCTTAGTTTCCTGTGGACTTTTTTGCCGCAAACGGAGCTTTTTATGCCGTTTGCGGCATTTTTTGTTGCCTTTTTGCTGCTGCTCTGCATCCCGGATGGCAGCCGCAAGCTGGCGGTCTGCCTGCTGCTGGGCGCGCTGGCCGGGCTTTGCGCGGTGTACACTACAAACGCCCGGCTGGAGCGTACCCGGGCAAACTACGCTGGGCGCACCGTGCTGCTGACCGCTGAGGTGGAGCGCGCGGACAGCACCTATTTTTCGGACACAGTGGACGCGACCCTGTGGGTGGAAGGCGTGAACGGCAGACGTGCGGGCTTCCGCATCACCTGTGCAGAACTGCCCGCCTGCGCGGCAGGGCAGCGGGTGCAGGGCTGGTTCACGCTGCAACAACCGGACATAGAAGAACGGACGGCGCAGTATGCGGACGGCATCGCGCTGCAGGCAGAGCCTGTACCGGAAAAACCACAGCTTACCGTGCTGGGCGAGAGCGGCAGCTTCCGTGCCCGCACACACCGCTTGCAGCAAAAGCTCAGCGAGAGCCTGCGCCGTGCCATGCACCGGGACACCGGCGGCGTGCTGGCTGCCATGACGGTGGGCGACCGCAGCGGGCTTTCGGCACAGCTGCGCAGCGCCTACCGGGGTGCGGGGCTTTCCCATGTGCTGGTGGTCAGCGGAATGCACGTTTCCATCCTGTGCGGGGATATCCTGAGCGTGCTGCTGCCCTATCGCTGGGAGCAGAGCTACCGCAGCCGCAGACGGCGCACGGTCTGGAAAAGTCTGCTGGCGCTGGTGCTGATGGGTGTGACTGGCTTTACACCCTCGGTGCGCCGCGCCGCCGTGGCGGTGTGGGTCAGCGCCTTGGGTGTGTGGGTATGGGGCCCGGCGGATACTCTCACCTCGCTGGCGGCGGCAGGTATCCTGATGACTGCTGCCAACAGCTACGCGGTGTGGGATATCGGCTTTGAACTTTCCTTTGCGGCAGTGGTGGGCACGGTGGCGGGTTCTGCCTGCATCCGCCGAATGCGGGACGCCCACGACAGACGCTTTTGGATCAAAGCAGGGGAGAACCTGCAAAAGCCGGTCAGGCGTCCGTGGTTCAACAGGCTGCCGGAGCGTTTGCAGGGTCTTGCAGAGAGCGCCTGCATTGCCGCCTGCGCCTCGGCGGCTACCTTCCCGGTGCTGGTGCTGCGGGGGCTGAGCGTCAGTGCGTGGGCGATGGTCTCCAGCATTGCGGTGCTGTGGATGGTGCAGCCGCTGCTTTTGCTGGGGCTGGCAGTGGCTTTTGCGGGGCTGGTGCCGTGGCTGGCACCGGTGCACGGGGCGCTCTCCCGGGCGGCAGACCTGCTCACCGGCCTATTGAACGGCTGGGCGGTCTGGCTCTGCACAAAGCCCGGGGCGTCCATCTACTTTGATACGGCCTACGCGGCGCTGGTCTGTCTGCTGCTGTGCGGGCTTGGGGTGCTGGCTTTCCGTTGGCGAGTGCGTCTGCGGGTGGCTCTGCCGGGCATCCTGCTGGCAGCAGCGGTGGGCATCGGGCTGGGGAACGCCCTCAGCCGGGACGTGGTGCACATCGACCTTGTGGGCAGTGCACAGGCACCTGCGGTAGTGGTTACCCAGAACGACCGGGCAGTGGTGCTGTTCCGGGGCGGCAGTGCCGCCCAGCGTGCGGTGGAAAACCAGCTGGCGCGGCGGGGCGTGCGCACCGTGGAACTGGTGGCAGACCTGCGCATGAATGCAAAAACCGCCTGCACCCTGCCCGCACAGCAGGGCATCCGGGTAGAGCGTCTGCCGGTGAACACAGCACGCAAACTGCGCTGCACTCCGGCGGCGGTGGAGCTGCTGCGCACCCGGGAAGGGTGTCTGGTACGGCTGAGCATCGGCAACCGACAGTTTGTAACTTTAAGCGGCAGGGCAGAGCTGGCGCAGCCGCTGCAAACGGAGTGGCTGATTGCCACACCGAAAAAGCCGGAGACGGTGCAGTACCAAAAGCTGCTGGCGCTGCGCCGTTACAGCTGGATGGCACCGGAAACGCAGTACACCGTCTCCCTCAGCCTGCGCCGCACCGGTGGCGAAAAACTAGGGTAGCGCTTTGCAATCTGGGCGGAGTGTGGTACAATACAAGGAGCATTTTATAACAGGAAAGGGGCATTTGCATGGCCACGGAAGCAAAACTCCGGCAGCTGGCCGACAAGGGCTGCCCGGTCTACTATTTTTATTCCAGCGAGCGGTATCTGGTGCGGCAGGCAGTGGCGGCGGCGGTGCGGGTGCTGTCGGCAGACAGCGACGAGGACGCCACCATCCTGGACGGCGCTGCCCCGGAGCTGGAACAGCTCATCATGGCAGCGGGCACCATCTCCTTTTTCGGTACCCGGCGCGTAGTGGTGCTGCCGGAAATAGACCCCGCCGCCTACGGCAGCAAGGACTTGGACGAGCTGTGCAGCACCCTTTCCAGCTTGGAAAACGCCGTGGCGGTGCTGGGCAGCGTGTTCCCGCTGGAGCGCAGCAAGCTCAAGCTGGGCAAGCAGGCGCAAAAGCTGCAAGCCCAGTGCAAAGCCATCGGCTACGCAGAGGAACTGGCAAAGCCCCGCCCTTTTGAACTGAAAAATCTGATGATGGAACGTGCAAAGGCGCAGGGGGCAACCCTGCCGGACGGCGCAGCCACCGCATTGCTGGAGCGCTGCGGCGAGGACCCGTTTCTGCTGGAAAACGAGGTGGACAAGCTCTGTGCCCTGTCCGGCTACCAGACCGTGAGCGCCTCCATGGTGGCGGAGATGGGCACAGTGAGCCTTGAAGCGGATGTGTTCGAGATGATCCGCATGATCACCGCCAAAAACGCCACCGGAGCCTGCAAAAAGCTGCAGACCTTGCTGCGGCTGCAGCAGGAGCCCATTGCCATTACGGCGGCGATGATCGGCAGCTATGTGGATCTGTACCGGGTCAAATTGGGGGTGGCAAAGCGGAAAAATTACAGCGCGGTGCACAAAGATTTTGGCTATAAGGGCAGTGACTACCGGCTGAAGCGCTCGGCAGAGACTGCCGCCCACTACACTCTGCCCCAGCTGGAGGCCTGTTTGCAGGTGCTGCTGGAGTTGGACCAAAGCCTGAAAAGCCAGCCTGTGGCGGCGCAGACACTGCTGGAAACAGCACTGTGCCGTCTGGCGCTGGCGGGGAGCGGAAGATGATGCAAAGCGAGATGATTCATACCGACAGGGTGCTGATCGTGGAGGGCAAATACGATGCCGTCCGTCTGGCGCACCTGACCGATGCCATGATCCTGCTGACGGATGGTTTTGGCATTTATAAAGACAAACAGCGCCAGCAGCTGTTCCGGGCGCTGGCGCAGAAAAACGGCCTGATCTTACTCACGGATTCGGACGCGGCAGGCTTCCGCATCCGCAATTACATCACCAACATGGTGGGTGCGCAGAACGTGGTGCAGGCTTATGTGCCCGCCATCCACGGTAAGGAAAAACGCAAGGCGCAGCCCGGCAAGGAGGGCTTGCTGGGGGTAGAGGGCGTGGACGATGCCCTTGTGCGGCAGGCTCTGCTGGACGCCTTGGGTGCGGAAGCCGGTGCCGCGCCGGTGCGCCCGGCAGGGCGGCAGATCACCTACACCGATCTGTACGAGTGGGGGCTTTCCGGTAAGCCCGGCAGCGCCGAGCGCAAGGCCAGACTCTTGAACGCGCTGGGGTTGCCGCCGCGCCTTTCCAAAAAGGAACTGGTGGAGGCTTTCAACCGCCTGTACACTTTTGAACAACTGGACGAATTACAGTTGAAAATTTTGCAGGAGTAAAACCTAGCTGTGTTTGCCCCACGCCTGCCGCAGCAGTTCCAGCGCGTGGGTCTCCAGCCGGGAAATATAGCTGCGGCTGATGCCCAGCAGCCCGGCGGTCTCCAGCTGGGTCAGGGGCGGCTGCCCGGCCAGCCCGTACCGCAACAGTAAGATCTGCCGCTCCCGGGCGGGCAGAGTGTCCAGCAGCTGCCGCAGCCGCCGGACATCCTCCTGCCGCTCACAGCTGTCCTCCATGCAAAAGCCGTCCTGTATCACGTCTGCTAAGGTTAGCGCCGAGTCTCCGTCTGCCTCCAAGGCTTCCTGCAGAGAGACGGTCTGCCCGTTCTTGCGCTCCCGCCGGAACTGCATACGGATCTCGTTTTCAATGCAGCGGCTGGCATAGGTGGAAAACCGCGCCTTGCGTGTGGCATCAAAGGTATCTACCGCTTTCA